>Ga0182735_1000086_pt1 | contig 133571 bp, 132 predicted proteins | sample eDN5th30CKraftMG_FD_128524 | JGI IMG/M metagenome (GOLD analysis project Ga0182735, IMG submission 128524) | Enriched Miracle-Growth compost microbial communities from Emeryville, California, USA - eDNA 5th pass 30_C Kraft MG (version 2) (version 2) ... | reverse complement strand
GTCGAAGACGTCCAGGCCGGCGAACTTCTTGAACAGCACCGCCTTGCCTTCCATCACCGGCTTGGAGGCCAGCGCGCCGATGTTGCCCAGCCCCAGCACCGCCGTGCCGTTGGTGATCACCCCCACCAGGTTGCCGCGCGCCGTGTAGCGGAACACGTTGGCCGGGTCGGCCACGATCTCCTCACAGGCCGCCGCCACGCCGGGCGAGTACGCCAGCGCCAGGTCGCGCTGGTTCGTGAGTTGCTTGGTCGGCATGACCGAGATTTTGCCGGGGCGGCCGTGCTCGTGGTATTCAAGGGCGGCGTTGCGAAAGTTGGCATCCATATGGGCGGCTACTTGCTAGAGTGTGAGACACGGAAAGGGGGGAATTCTATTCCGATGGCGGGCGCCGCGATACCTCGGCGACGCCCTTCCCGCCCCTGGCCGTCATGACCGTTCCATCTTAGCGCCAGCTTACAAATTGTCGCTATTCCATTTTGCGGAACAGGGGAAAACGGCCGTCCGGATCGAACAGTGCTTTCACGCGTGAATCCAGCCTGGTCGTGGCCAGCCCGGGGGGTTGCGCGGCGGGAGCCAGTTGCGGCGCGGGCGCGGCGTCCGCAAGCGTGACGCTCTGCACCCAGGCCAGCGTGCCGCCATGGCCCAGCAGCAGGTGCGCCAGGTTGACGGTGGCGGGCGCCCCGGGTTTCAGGGCATCCAGGCGGTAGCGCCCCAGCCAGCGCTCCCCGTCCCGCGTGGCAAAGGCATCGCCGCCGGACGCCAGCTGGAACAGCGCGGGCACCAGGCGCTGAACGGTGACGGAACGCAGGGGCTGGACGTCGGCTTCGCCGAAGGGCCCCAGCGTTTCCTCGACGCCGTCGGCCAGCATCGCCTCGACCGCCAGCACGCCCGAGTCCGCGCACCGCCCGGCTCGCCAGCGGGCGGGAGCGGCCAGCCATTCGGCAAGCGTGATCGCGCCAGGCTGGTCTGCGAACTGGCGCAAGCCGGCCTGCGCCAGCGCCGCCAGCGGCACGCCGGGCTGGGCGCGCCAGCGCGGAGCGTCGCCGGACAGGCGGACCAGGCCCGACATCGCGGACGGATCCACCCGCAGGACAGGGCCCGGGGCCGCCTCGAACGGGCCCTCGGCCCCCTCCAGCGCCAACGCCACGCGGTACTCGGCGCACAGGACCCGCGCGTGCGTCACATCGGCGTCCCGCGTCGGGACGAGCACCGCGCGGGGGCCGTCCCCGCCGCTTTCCCCCAGGTCGCGGACCGCGCCCTGGCACAGCAGTCCGAGGCGCTGCAGGAACGCCGCCCAAGGGGTTTGGGCCGGCCGGCGGCCCAGGAGGAAAGCGCGCCGGGATGGCTGCATGACTACAATTCCTTTTTCGCTACAAGATGCCTTCGAGAATCCAATGCCCCGCCTTGCCACACGCACCAACGATTTCCTGACCTTCCAGGTAATGGAACTTTTCAAGCAGGCGCAAGCGCTGCAGGCGGCAGGCAAGGACATCATCAGCCTGGGCATCGGCGAACCGGACTTTACCGCGCCCCCCCAGGTCGTGGAAGCGCTGGAGCGCGCCGCCCGCGCCGGGCAGAGCGGCTACAGCCCGTCCGCCGGCCTGACGCCGCTGCGCGAGGCCATCGCGCAGTTCTACCACGAACAGTTCGGCGCCAGGATCGATCCGTCCCGCGTCATCGTCACCGCGGGCGCCTCCGGCGCCCTGACCCTGGCCTGCGCGGCGCTGGTCAACAGCGGCGGCGAGGTGCTGATGCCCGACCCCTCCTACCCCGCCAACAGCAATTTCGTGTTGGCCGCGGGCGGCGTGCCGCGGCTGATCCCGAGCACGGCGGAGAAGCGCTTCCAGCTGTCGGCCCAGGACGTGGCCCGGCACTGGACTCCCGCGACCCAGGGCGTGCTGGTCGCCTCGCCCAGCAACCCCACCGGCACCTCCATCGACCATGGCGAGCTGGCCGAGCTGCTGGCGCAGGTGCGCGCCCGCGACGGCTTCGCCATCGTCGACGAAATCTACCTGGGCCTTTCCTACGAAGGCCAGCCGCGCTCGGCGCTGACCCTGGACGACGACGTCATCGTCATCAACAGCTTCTCGAAGTATTTCCACATGACGGGCTGGCGCCTGGGATGGATGATCGTGCCCCAGGACATGGTGGCGCCGGTGGAGAAGATCGCGGCCAGCCTGGCGATCTGCGCGCCCACGCTGGCCCAGCATGCCGCGCTGGCCTGCTTCTCGGCCAGCGCGATGAAGACCTTCGAGCATCGCCGCGAGGCCTTCAAGCAGCGCCGCGACTATCTGCTGCCGGAATTCGAACGCCTGGGACTACAGGTGCCCGTCAAGCCGGACGGCGCGTTCTACATCTACGCCGACATCGCCAGCCTGGGCATGGACAGCGCCGCGTTTTCGCAGCGCCTGCTGCTGGAGGCGGGCGTGGCCGCGGTGCCCGGCCTGGATTTCGGCCCGGCCCACGGCAGCCACACCATGCGCTTTTCCTATGCGACGGGGCTGGACCGCCTCGAAGAGGCGGTCGACCGCATGGGCCGCCTGCTGCAGCGGTAAGGGACCGCCACGGGCAAGCGATTTCATGGGGAATCAGTCGCGGGCCAGCGCGATCCCCGAGGCCAGCGCCAGGCGGCGGCGTTCGGCTTGCACCTTGGCGCCGTAGCCGTTGTCGTCCGGCCCGGTGGAACCGACGTAACAGGCCAGGCCGCCGTCCACGGAACCGCGGCGGTTGATGCAGTCGCGCAGGATCGTGGTGCCCACGCCGATATTGGCGGCGGGATCCAGCGCGGTCTTGCCCACGGCGTCGAACTTGTCCTGGTGCACGCTCGTCATGACCTGCATCAGGCCCTGGGCCCCCACATGGCTTTCCGCCAGGGGGTTGTAGCGGGATTCGATGGCGATCACGGCCAGGACCAGCAGCGGATCCAGCTGCTTTTCCCGGCTGACCTTGTATACCGTGTTCAGGAGCGGACCGGTCGCGTCATAGGCGACCTTGTACTTGCGCGAGATATAGTTGCGCAAGGCCTCCGCCTGGGGGCCGGTGGCCACGGACGCAACAGGCTTCTTGGGCGGCGGCGCGACGCGGGCAGGCCCCAGCATGCCGGTGGCATTGCTGGCGGGAGCCGTGGGGATGGCCATTGCAATGGCCGACGACATGTCGGCATTCAGGTCGGTCCCCGTGTCGAGATCGGTGCCGGCTTGCATGGACGAAGGCGCGAGGGCGGTCAACAAGGCTTTGTGCACTTGCAATGCCTGGTCGCGCAGCCCAGGCAGGGCGAATCCCATGCTTACCGTCACAATGACCGCAATGCCCAGATAAACGGAGCAGATGCGCAGGGATTCGGCAAGATATTGGTGCACTCCTTGGGCCATGCCTCTGAACAGGCTGGCCACTGACGCATCGGGCATAAAACCTCCTGCGTAAAAAAGAGGGAGTCAATGTTAACCTCTCTTTCTCCCCAAAATGTAACCAAATCGCCGGGATCTGTAGTGAAATACCGCGACCTTAGAGACTTCCTCGCCCAACTCGAACGCATGGGCGACCTCAAACGCATCGCCCCGGCGGTGTCCACCCGGCTGGAAATGACCGAGATTTCCGACCGCGTCCTGCGGGCGGAAGGCCCCGCCCTGCTGTTCGAAAATGCCCAGCACGACGGCCAGCCGGCCCAGATGCCGGTGCTGACCAATCTGTTCGGCACGCCCGCGCGCGTGGCCCGCGGCATGGGCGCCGACGACGTCGGCGCGCTGCGCGACATCGGCGAACTGCTGGCCTCGCTGCGCGAACCGGAGGCCCCCAAGGGCCTGCGCGACGCGCTGGCCAAGGTATCGATGCTGAAATCGGCGCTGTGGGACATGAGCCCCAAGAACGTCAAAAGCCCGGCCTGCCAGGAAATCGTGTGGGAAGGCAAGGATGTGGACCTGACCCGCCTGCCGATCCAGACCTGCTGGCCGGGCGACGTGGCGCCCTTGCTGACCTGGGGCCTGGTGATCACCCGCGGCCCCAACGCCCGCCGGCAGAACCTGGGCATCTACCGCCAGCAGCTGCTCGGGCCCAACAAGCTGATCATGCGCTGGCTGTCGCACCGCGGCGGCGCGCTGGATTTCCGCGACCACGCGATCGCGCATCCCGGCACGCCCTTCCCGGTGGCCGTCGCCCTGGGCGCGGATCCGGCCACCACGCTGGGCGCGGTCACCCCGGTGCCCGACAGCCTGTCCGAATACCAGTTCGCCGGCCTGCTGCGGGGTTCGCGCACGGAGGTGGCGCAGGCGCTGGGCAGCAACCTGTCCGTGCCCGCCTGGGCCGAAATCGTGCTGGAGGGCCATCTGCTGCCGTCATCCGACCCGCGGGCCATCGCCCCCGCGGTGCCCGAGGGCGTCAACCCGCCGCCCAATACCGATTACGAAATGGCGCTGGAAGGCCCCTACGGCGACCACACCGGCTACTACAACGAGCAGGACTGGTTTCCCGTCTTCACGGTCGAACGGATCACGATGCGGCGCAACCCCATCTACCATTCCACCTACACGGGCAAGCCGCCAGACGAGCCGGCCGTGCTCGGCGTGGCGCTCAACGAGGTCTTCGTTCCCCTGCTGCGTCGCCAGTTGCCCGAGATCGTGGACTTCTACCTGCCGCCCGAAGGCTGCAGCTACCGTCTGGCCGTCGTATCCATCCGCAAGCAATACGCCGGGCACGCCAAGCGCGTCATGTTCGGCCTGTGGAGCATCCTGCGGCAGTTCATGTACACCAAGTTCATCGTGGTGGTGGACGAAGACATCAACCCGCGCGACTGGAAGGAAGTGGTGTGGGCGATGACCACCCGCATGGATCCGGTGCGCGACACGCTGCTGGTGGAGAACACGCCCATCGATTATCTGGATTTCGCCTCGCCGGTGTCCGGGCTGGGCGGCAAGATGGGCATGGACGCCACCAATAAATGGCCGGGCGAGACGAACCGGGAATGGGGCACGCCCATCACGATGGACGCCGAGGTCAGGCAGCGCGTGGATGCGCTGTGGGGGCAACTGGGCCTGTAGGCCGCGCCCGGCGCCAAGACAGAAAAAAACCGCCCCCAGGGCGGTTTTTTTTCCGGCGCGGCTCAGCGCGGCTCGTGATCGCCCCCGCCATCGCGGCGGGCGCCCTGCCAGGCCTTGAACAACTGCCAGCCGACGAACGCGCCGCCGGCGATTTTCAAGAACTTGGACCGCTTGCCGCCCCGCATGATCATGGCGGACAGGGACGAGCTGACGATGGGATAGCGCCGCGCGATGCTGATTGCCTGCAAGGCCCAGCGCGAAGCGCTGCCCGACGCGAGCCCGGGCAGCAGCCCCTTGATGAGCGACGCCGGCTCCAGCTTGCGGCCCGCGGAGGCGATGCTTTGCGCCAGCGATTCGCGCTCGATGGCGGCGCGGGCGCGCAGCAGTTCGATACGCACGGCCCGGTCGACGGTGGGAGACCTTTTCGCCATGCTTCAGCCCTCCTCTCGCCGGCGGGCCAGCGCCTCGTCGTCGTCGTTCTGCGCATCGCGCACCCTGTCCAGCAGCTCAGCGTCGCGCGCCAGTTCTTCAAGCGTGGCGGAAAACGGCGGCGCGCCGTAGACCAGGCCATGCCGCAGCATCAGCAGCAACACCACCCCGATGATGCCGTAGAAAGCCGCCAGCAGGCCGAGCGCCAGGTAGCGGTCTTCGGTGGGCCAGAAGGCCACCGCCACCGTGACGGTGAAGACCAGCACGGCCAGCGTCAGGAAGAGCAAGGCAGCAAACGCCATGCCCAGGAGTTTGAGCAGGCGCGCCTTTTCGTCCGCGGCTTCGAGGGCCAGGAGTTCCAGTCGCGTGCGCAGCAGCCCGACCAGGCTGGACGCGATGCCGAATACGGATTTTCGTAGACCCATGGCGAATGGACGCCGGGCGGAAGACGGGTTGCGTCGTCCGCCCGGAAGTCCTGCCCTGTCAGCGGCGGCTGATCAGCAAGCCGAGCAGCAGGCCGGTCACGCCTGCAATGCCGATGGCTTGCCAGGGATTGTCATGCACGTAGTCGTCGGTCGCGCGGGCGGCCTTGCGGCCGCGCTCCAGCACGGCGTCCTGCGCCTCGTACAGGGCCTCGCGCGTGCGCTTCAGGGAAGTCAGGGCGCGATCGCGCAATTCGTTGGCCTTGTCGCCGGTGCTGCTGGCGGCTTCGCGCAGCAGGCTTTCGGCATCGTTCAGGCTGCTCTTGACACTGTCGATGAGTTTTTCTTTTGCGACGTCTTCGGATTTTCTCGTGGCCATTTCTTGAGCTCCTGTTGTGTGTCCATGACGGAATCATCATACCAGCCGCCATTCTTGCGGAATGACGCGCTTGCTACCGCGTGCTACTTGATTTGCGTAATCTCAACGGCCGACTTGACGCCGCCCTGGTCGATGTCCTGCTTCATGACGAGGTTGACCGCCGGGCAGTACCAGTCCGTCACGGTGGTGTTCATGCCTGGGATGGGAATGGTCAGGCCCTGGAAGGTCGCCATGGTGGGATCCGAATTGCGCGTATAGGTGATCGGATGGCAGGCCTGCTTGCCCAGCGCGGTATTCAGGGAAGTCTTCTGCCCCACCGTCTTTTCGCCGATGCGCACCGTCGTGCTGGGCTGGCCGCCCACCGGGGCCTCCTTGCCGATCTTCAGGCGGAACGAGGAACCGGGCAGTTTCTGGCCGTCGCTGAGCTTGCCGTCATAGGCGAAAAGCCCCAGCATGCGAAGGTCGAACTGCCCCTCGGACGGCCGCGGCGCCTCGCCCGCGGTGGCGTAGCGCAGGAAGCTGGCCTGGCCGCCCTTGACGGTCATGAGGTAATCCAGCTTGGACTTGCCCGGCGGCAGCCCGGCGTAGCTGAACTTGGCGACGCCCTGGACGCGCGCGCGGCAGTTGTCTCCGTTTGTCTTGGTGACCTCGGCGAAGGTCAGGTCGGCGCCCAGCGCCAGGTTGCCCGTACCGGTCAGCTGCACCGCGCCGCCGTCGTGCATGAATTGGGCGTCGCACACGCCGGCCTGCGCCGCCGGGACGGCCCCCAGCGCGCCCGCCGCCAAAACAAGGGATGCCATTTTTCGCATCGTTACAGCCGCTCCATGAATCCAGAAAAAACCGCCCGCTCCAGGCGGACGGCGGATGGTGGCTTGATACTACACCGGTTGGCGCCGCCGGCGTATGTCGGAACGTGTCGGAGGCGGCCCCGCCCTGGCCGGCCCAAGGCCGGGCCCGCCAAATAATTTCCAGGCATATGGAACAAAGAAATCAAAAGTTGTGGGGATGAAGGCCCGTCCCTATGATCGAACGATATTTTCCCGGGTGGACCCGAGGCTGGCACCGATGAAGCTTTTTCCGATTTTTGCCGATCTGAAGGACCGGCTCGTCCTGGTGGTGGGCGGCGGCGCGGTCGCCGAACGCAAGACGCTCGCCCTGCTGGAAGCCTCGGCCGCCGTCGTCGTCGGCGCGCCGGAACTCACGCCGGCCCTGGCCGCGCTGGCCGCCGAGGGCCGCATCCGCCACCGCGCGGGCCGGTTCGACCCCGCCTGGCTGGACGAGGCCTGGCTGGTCGTCGCCGCCACCGACGACCGGGACGCCAACGCCGCGGTTTCCGAGGCCGCCCAGGCCCGGCGCGTCTTCAGCAATGTGGTGGACGATCCGGAACTGTCTTCCTTCCAGGTGCCGTCCATCGTCGACCGCTCCCCGGTCATCGTCGCGATCTCTTCCTCGGGCGTGGCCCCCGTGCTGGCGCGCCGGGTCCGGGAACGCATCGAATCCCTGTTCGACCACACCCTGGGCCAACTGGCCGGGCTGGCGGCCCGCTACCGCAAGCCCATCCGGGCGAGCCACCCCGACCTGGGCGCGCGCCGCCGCTTCTACGATTGGCTGCTGGACGGCCCGGTGGCCGGGTTCCTGCGCCAGCAGCGGCCCGCCCAGGCAGAGGAGGCGTTGGCCGCCGCCCTGGAGGCGCCGCTTGCGCCGGCCGAAGGCAGCGTGGTGCTGGTCGGCGCCGGCCCGGGCGACCCAGGGTTGCTGACGCTCAAGGCCTTGCGGGCGCTGAACGAGGCCGACGTGATCCTGCACGACCGCCTGGTGAGCGACGAAGTCATGTCGCTGGCCCGCCGCGACGCCGAGCGCGTGCCGGTAGGCAAGCTGCCGGGCGAAAACCACCATGCCACACAGGCGCGCATCCACGCGCTGCTGGTGGAGCATGCGCGCGCGGGCCGCCGCGTCGTGCGGCTGAAGGGCGGCGACGCCTTCATCTTCGGCCGCGGCGGCGAAGAGCTGGAGCATCTGCGCGCGCACGGCGTGCGCTATGAGGTGATTCCGGGCATTACGGCCGCCCTCGCCTGTGCCGCCTACGCCGGCATCCCGCTGACGCACCGGGAACACGCCCAGTCCGTGCGCCTGATCACCGCGCACTGCCGCGAGGACGAAGACAACCTGGACTGGCCCGCGCTGGCGCGTGAAAGGCAGACCCTGGCCTTCTATATGGGCGTGGGGCAGCTGGATCTGCTCACCCAGCGCCTGCTGCGCCACGGCCGCTCGGCGGACACGCCGTTCGCGCTGATCGAAAATGGCAGCCGGCCGGAGCAGCGGGTGCTCTCCGGAACGCTGGAACGGCTGCCGGCGCTGGCGGCCGAACACGCCATCCGCTCCCCCGCCCTGCTGATCGTGGGCGAGGTCGCGGGGCTGGCGCCGCAACTGCGGTGGTTCGGCGAGCATCTCGACGGCCAGCTGCAAAACGTGGCGGCGTGAGGGGTGCGCCCGCAACCCATCGCTTGCCGTCTTACTCCGTTTTCTGAGTCGTGCCGAAGATGCGGTCGCCGGCGTCGCCCAGGCCCGGCATGATGTAGCCGTGCTCGTTCAGGCCGTCGTCGATGGAGGCCGTGTAGATATGGACGTCCGGGTGCTTGGCCAGCACGGTGTCGATGCCGACCGGGGCGGCCACCAGCACCAGCGCGCGGATTTCCTTGCAGCCGGCCTTCTTGAGCAGGTCGATCGCGGCCACCATCGAGCCGCCGGTGGCCAGCATCGGATCGACGATCAGCGCCAGCCGCTGGTCCAGTTCGCCCACCAGGCGCTCCAGGTAGGTGTGCGCTTCCAGCGTCTCTTCGTTGCGGGCCACGCCCACCACGCTGACCTTGGCGCCGGGAATCAGGCTGAGCACGCCGTCCAGCATGCCGATGCCCGCTCGCAGGATGGGCACCACGGTGACCTTCTTGCCGGCGATCTTCTCGACTTCCACCGGGCCGCACCAGCCCTCGACGGTTGCGGGAGCCAGCGGCAAGTCCTTGGACGCCTCGTAGGTGAGCAACGCGCCGACTTCCTGGGACAGCTCGCGGAAGCTCTTGGTGCTCAGGTCGGCGCGGCGCATGATCCCGAGCTTGTGGCGGATCAGCGGATGGCGGATTTCATGCACGGGCATGTGCGTAACACTCCAGAATATTGATGGACAGGATTTTCGCCCCAGGCGGAACCGCAATGGCGCGGCGCATCTGCGTCGCCCGCCGTCGAGCCGCACCTGGGAATCGTAACCGGGTTTGGGGCCTGTGCGAGCGTCCTTTCGGCGCCGACCGGCCCGGGGCGGGAATGATGGATTCTTCTATTGTTCAGCGAGCCATGCGATGAGCGCGTCGTCGAAGGCCCGGACGGCGCCGGCCTGTTCATGGTTCACGATGCTGACCACCACGTAGCGCTTGCCGCTGGCGCCCAGCACGTATCCGGCGATCGCGCGCACGTCGCGCAGCGACCCCGTCTTCAGGTGGGCCATGCCCGCGGTGCCGTTGCCCTTGAGGCGGCGGCGCACGGTGCCGTCCACCCCGGCGATCGCGAAGGAGGAAATGTACTCGGGCATGACGGGCGAGTTCCAGGCCAGGGTCAGCATCGACGCCAGGCTGTCGGCGGACACCCGCGCGTCGCGCGACAGGCCGGCCCCGTTGTCGATGACCAGCTCGGGCATGTCCAGGCCCTGCTTGGCCAGCAGCCCCTTGGCCACGGCCTCGCTGCTGGACACGGTGGCCGGCCGCCGGCCGCGTTCGGCGCCCAGGGTCAGCAGCAGGGTGCGGGCCATGACGTTGTTGCTGCGCTTGTTGATCTGGCGGATGGCTTCGGACAGTGTCGGCGAATCGTGGGAGGCCAGGACGACGGCGTCGGGCGGCACCATGCCGGACTTGACCTGCCCCTTGAACGTGCCCCCCAGCTCCTTCCAAAGCATGCGGAACACTTCCGTGGCGTAGTCCGGCTGCGAGAGCGCCAGGCGGTACAGGCTGAATTCGCCGCAGGACCCGGCCACCTTGCCGTTCACGCGGATGGTCACGCCCTGCTGGGTGATCACCGGATCGGTCGTCACCACGGGCGGGCCCGGGCAACGGACATCGCTCCATTCGACGCGGCCTTCGATCCTCAGCCCCGGCAGCGGCGGATCGATCAGGGGAACCCATTTATTGGCGACGGGATCCGGCGTGAACAGCAGGCGCAAGGCGCCGAAACCGACCATCAGCGCGTCCGGGCTGGCGTTGTATGCGCGGTCGGGCGCGCCGTCGAAGGCGCCCGGATCGGTCGCGACCTGGCCGAAGATGCTGCGGTCGATGACCAGGTCGTTGATCTGCTTGACGCCCTTCAGGCGCAATTCCCGCAGCAGCACCCAGAGATCCTGCAGCAGGAACTGGGGATCGCCGCCGGCCTTCAGGTACAGCGGGCCGGCCAGCGCGCCCTTGGCGTCGGGCCGCGCGCCGGGCGCCGTCATGAATGCGGTGCGCCAGACGTAGTTGGGCCCCAGCTCGGAAAGCGCGGCCCAGGTCGTCACCAGCTTCATGACGGACGCGGGATTGCGGGCTTCCTTGGCATTGAGCGCCGCCATGCGCGGGCCGCCCACCTCCTGCACCACCAGGGACAGGGAACTGTCGGGCAGCTTGGTCGCCTTCCAGGCGTTCACCACGTCGGGAGGCAGGCCAGGCACCTGGGCGCTGGCTGCGCCCGCGGCGAGGACCAGCAGCCCTCCCGCCAGCCACCGCTTCAGCCCGCCCTTACGCTCGTTCGCTTGTCCCGTCATGCCACGCCCACCCAGTTGCTCGTCCAGCAAAACCGAGAGCATACAAAACCTGCGACGTTTGCGGGCGTGGCGCGGGGGCCTGCCTACCGCGTTTTTATTTTTGCAGCTTCCATTTGCCGGAGGCCACGGTCGCCATTACCAGCGCGCGCTCATCCAGTCCGTTGTGATCCGTGGGACTCATCGTGACCACGCCGGTCGCCGTGGGCAGGTCCTTGACGTTTTCCAGCGCGTCGCGCAGCGCCGCCCTGAATTCGGGCGTGCCGGGCTTGGCCTTTTTCAGCGCCACGGGAATCGCCTGCTGCAGCAACAGCCCGACGTCCCAGGTGTAGGCGGCAAACAGGGACACGCTGCCCGGGCCGTTGGCGGCCTCGTATTTCTTGGCGAAGGCCTGGGCCGTGGCCTTGACGGGATTGTCGTCGGGCAGCAGGTCCGCCACCATCACCGGCCCCACCGGCACCCAGGCGCCGTCGCAGGCCGCGCCGCAAACGCGCAGGAAATCGTTGTTGGCCACGCCATGATTGAAATAGATCTTGCCCTGGTAGCCGCGCTCGCGCAGGGCCCGCGCCGGCATGGCGGCCGGCGTGCCCGAAGCCCCGACCACCACGGCGTCGGGCTTCGCGCCCACGAGCTTCAGGGTCTGGGCCACGGCCGATGTGTCCGTGGGCGCGAAGCTCTCCTTGCCCGCCACCTCGATGCCATGCTTCTTGGCCGCCTTCTCGACTTCCACCCAGAAGGTCTCGCCCAGCGCATTGTTGAAGCCGATGAAACCCAGTTTCTTCACGCCGTTGGCCGCCGCATGACGCGCGATGCCTTCGGCCATGAGGGAATCCGAGTGCGGGGTCTTGAATATCCACCGCCGCTTGTCGTCCACCGGATCGATCAGCCGGGCCGACGACGCCAGCGTGATCACCGGCGTGGCGCCGGTGGCCACCGTGTCCAGCATGGCCATCGTATTGGGCGTGGTGGTGGAACCGACGATCAGGTCCACCTGGTTCTCCGAGATCAGCTTGTGGGAATTGCTGACGGCCCGGGTGGTGTCGGACGCGTCGTCCAGCACCACGTATTCGACCTTGACTCCGCCGATCTCGGTGGGCAGCAGGCTGATGGTGTTGCGTTCGGGTATGCCCAGGGACGCCTGGGGACCGGTCGTGGACAGGGTCGCCCCTATCTTCACTTGGGCCAGCGCGGGCGCGGCGCCCAGGGCCAGCAGGGCCGCCAGCGCGGCGGATGTCAGGGTGCGGCGAGGGGTCATGCGCAGTCTCCTTTGGTGGGCGGATATCGTTATGCGTTGCGCCGATCCGCCACGGCGTGGAACTCGGTTATACGGCGGGAACGTCCTTCGGAGCCACGCCCGACAAGGGCATGGCCTCCTCCATCAGGCGCTGCATGGAATCCAGCACCAGGTCCTGCGGCATGAGCCCGAAGTTGTGCAGGCTCATGACGTGGTCCAGCCCCATTTCGGCCAGGCGCGCAAGCTTGCCGGCCACCGTCCGGGGCGACCCGAACAGCGAGAGGCCGCTGGCGATGATGTCGTCGTACACCTGCTTGCGGGCGTACAGACGGGTATCCACATAGAGGTCGAATGCCCGGGACGCGCGCTCGCGGGCCTTTTCGTCCGTCGGCGCCACGTGCGTGTGCAGGGCCACGGCGGCCATGCCGGCGGCGTCCTCGATGCCCGCCTCGGCCAGCCCGCGGCGGTAGTCCTGCATCATTTGGCCGATTTCCTCGAAATCGTCCACCGCGGCATAGGGCACGAACAGCATGCGGCGGCCCTGGCGGCCGACGTGATAGGCCGCCTCGCGGCGCAGGATCGCGACGTACAGGGGCACGGGATCCTGCACCGGCTGCACGTTCAGGCGCACCCCGCGGATCGTGTTGAACCTGCCTTCGTGGGTAACCCGTTCTCCTTGCAGCAGGCGCTCGACCAGCATCAGGTTCTCATCGAAACGCTCACGCTTGGCGGCGGGGTCCACGCCATAGCCATCGAACTCGTGCTTCAGGTAGCCCGACCCCACGCCCAACGCCAGCCTGCCTTGTGAAAGCTGGTCCACCAAGGCATAGTTTTCCGCCACCGTGAGGGGATTGTGGAAGGTCAGGATGGAGATGGCGGTGCCCAGCCGCAGCCGGCTCGTCTGCTGGGAAAGCGCCGCCAGGAAGACGGCCGGATTCGGCACCGCGCCGTACTCGTGGAAATGGTGCTCCGCCACCCAGAACGTGTCGTAACCCAGCTGCTCGGCCCGGCGCGCCTGCGCCAGGACCTGGCTGTACAGCTGGCCGAGCGTGCGCGGCTGGGACGGATAGTGGTCCTGGACCGAGAAGATGGACATCTTCATGGCTTGTCTCCGGATTTGTCCGCGTCCCGCGGTTGATGTATTTTTTAGTGATACACGTATTCTAATAAGAGACAAATCGATGTCAACAAACAGCAGCACGGGAATCCAGTCCGCCGAAATCGCCCTCGACGTGCTGACTCGGCTGGCCGATCTGGGCGGCGCCCTGTCCGTATCGGAACTGGGACGCAGCCTGGACATGCCGCGTGCCAAGGTGCACCGCTATCTTGTATCGCTCGAACGGCGCGGCTATGTGGAGCAGGATCCCGCCAGCGCCCGCTACCGCCTTGGCCCGCAGGCGCTCCATACGGGACTGGCGGCGCTGGCCGAGGTGGATTTCGTGAAGCAGGCGGCGGGCAGCCTGGACGGCCTGAGCGCGGCCATCGGCCAAACGGTATTCATTTCGGTCTGGGGCCAGCACGGTCCCACGATCGTGCAATGGCGCGACGCGCGCCTGCCGGTGACCGTCAATGTGCGGGTGGGCTCGGTGCTGCCCCTGCTCAATAGCGCCACTGGCCGCGTCTATGCCGCCTGGCTGCCCGAAGCCCTGGTCCTGCCCAGGGCGCTGTCGGAATGGGACGCGCTGCTGGGCCGGGATGCCGACGCGGCCCGGCGCCAGGACGCGGCCCGGGCGCTGGACGCCGCGGAGCCGCCCGGCGATCCCGCCGCCGCCCTGCGCCGGCAATGGCAGGCCACCCGCCAGCGCGGCTACGCCAGCGTCAGCGGCCACCTGCTGCACGCCATCGACTCGGCCGCGGTGCCCGTGCTGGATGCCCAGGGCCAGCTGGCGGGCGCCATTACCGGCCTGGGGCTGCATGGAGCGTTCGACCTGGCGCCGGAGGGCGAGCCGGTACGGGCGCTCGTCGCGGCGGCGGCCGACTGCTCGCGCCGGCTGGGGTGGAATCCCGCGGCTTGAAGGGGCCGCGGCGAAGCGCCCCGCCCGCGGCCACGCCGCGGCCAGGAACCGGCCGCTTTACAATACCGGGTTGCCCCGGGCCCGCCCGGCTCGCTTTCATTCTCATTTCGCCGCCCTTTTCCGGACGGATACCCGCGTGACCCAGTCCCTCACCGTTTCCGATTTCAACTACGAACTGCCGCCTGAGCTCATCGCCCAGACGCCGGCCGCCGAACGCACGGGCAGCCGCCTGCTGCACCTGGACCGCGCCGGCCAACTGCACGACCGGCAGTTCGCCGACCTGGCCGCGCTGCTGCGCCCGCACGACCTGCTGGTCTTCAACGACACCCGCGTCATCAAGGCGCGCCTGAACGGCCACAAGATCACGGGCGGAAAGGTCGAGGTGCTGGTCGAGCGCATCACCGAACCCGACCGCGTCCTGGCCCACGTGCGCGCCAGCAAATCGCCCGGCGCCGGCATGGTGCTGCGCCTGGCGGACGCGTTCGAGGCCACGGTGCTGGGCCGCGAAGGCGAACTCTTCGACATCCGCTTCCCCGGCCCCGTGCTGGAACTGCTGGACGCCCACGGAGCGACGCCGCTGCCCCCCTACATCACCCACCAGGCCGACGCCGGCGACGACGAGCGCTACCAGACGGTCTACGCCCGCGAACCGGGCGCCGTGGCGGCCCCTACCGCCGGCCTGCATTTCGACCAGCCCACGCTGGACCGGCTGGACGCCCTCGGCGTGGCGCGCGCCTTCGTCACCCTGCACGTGGGCGCGGGCACCTTCCAGCCCGTGCGGGTGGACAACCTGGCCGATCACGTCATGCACGCCGAGTGGTTCACCGTGCCCCAGGCGACGGTGGACGCGATCGCCGCCGCCCGCGGCCGGGGCGGCCGGGTCATTGCCGTCGGCACGACCAGCGTGCGCGCCCTGGAATCCGCCGCCGCCCAGACCGAGGGGCGCACGGCGCCCGGCCTGCCGCTGGCCGCCGCCCAGGGCGACACCCGCCTGTTCATCACCCCCGGATACCCGTACCGCGTCATCGACGCCCTGGTCACCAACTTCCACCTGCCCCAGTCGACCCTGCTGATGCTGGTGTCGGCGCTGGCCGGCGTCGAACCGATACGCCGCGCCTACGCCCACGCCGTCGCCGAGCGCTATCGCTTCTTCAGCTATGGCGACGCCATGTTTATCGAGTCCCCCGCACCATGACCGGACTGAACTTCGAACTGCTCGCCACCGACGGCGGCGCCCGCCGCGGCCGTATCACGCTGAACCATGGCGTGGTCGAGACGCCCATTTTCATGCCCGTGGGCACGTACGGCAGCGTCAAGGCCATGCTGCCGCACGAACTCAAGGAGATCGGCTCGCAGATCGTGCTGGGCAACACCTTCCACCTGTGGCTGCGCCCGGGCACGGAAATCATGGAAAAGCACGGCGGCCTGCACGGTTTCATGCAATGGGACAAGCCCATCCTGACGGACTCGGGCGGCTTCCAGGTATTCAGCCTGCAGGGCATGCGCAAGATCACCGAGGAAGGCGTGAAGTTCGCCTCCCCGATCGACGGCGCGCGCCTGTTCCTGACGCCGGAAGAGTCCATGCGCATCCAGCGCTCGCTGAACTCCGACATCGTCATGGTGTTCGACGAATGCACGCCCTATGAAATCGACGGGCGGCCCGCCACCGTCGAGGAGGCCGCCCGCTCGATGCGCATGTCGCTGCGCTGGGCGCGCCGCTCGCGCGAGGAATTCGACCGCCTGGGCAATCCCAACGCCCTCTTCGGCATCGTCCAGGGCGGCATGTACGAATCGCTGCGCGATGAATCCCTGGCCGGGCTGCAGGACATCGGTTTCCACGGCTACGCCATCGGCGGCCTGTCGGTCGGCGAGCCCAAGGAAGACATGATGCGCATCCTGGCGCACGTGACGCCCAAGCTGCCGGCGCAGGCGCCCCGCTACCTGATGGGCGTGGGCACGCCCGAAGACCTGGTCGAAGGCGTCTCCCGCGGCGTGGACATGTTCGACTGCGTCATGCCCACCCGCAACGCCCGCAACGGCTGGCTGTTCACCCGCTTTGGCGACGTCAAGATCCGCAACGCCAAGTACCGCGACGACACCCGCCCGCTGGACCCGAGCTGCGGTTGCCACACCTGCGCGACCTTCTCCCGGGCGTACCTGCACCACCTGCAGCGGGCCAACGAGATCACCGGGGCGCGCCTGAATACCCTGCACAACCTGCATTTCTATCTGACCATCATGAAGGAAATGCGGGAAGCCATCGCCGAGGGCCGCTTCGACGCCTGGCGCGCCCAGTTCGCCGCCGACCGCAAGCGGGGGGTGGATTAGAATTTCAGAAGTCCGCCGGCCCAGGGGCCACGTCCCTGCCGCGCCGGCAATCCGCGATGCGCGCGCACCGGCGGGCGGCGGAACCTATATACAATAGTCGGCTTGCCCTATCCATGGCTCGCGCGGGGATGGGCGCAGAAAAACATAAACACGACCCTCCAAACAAACTAAACGCAGGAGAATTCAATGTCCGTTATCGATACCGCCAGCCTCGTCGTGGCCCAGGCCGCCCCTGAAGGCAATGCGCTGATGGGCATGCTGCCCATCATCCTGATGTTCGTGATCCTCTATTTCCTGATGATCCGTCCCCAGATGAAGCGCCAGAAGGAACACCGCAATCTGCTCGCCGCCCTGGCCAAGGGCGATGAAGTGGTCACCGCCGGCGGCATGCTCGGCAAAGTCACCAAGGTCAACGACAGCTATGTCACGGTGGAAGTCTCGGAACTGGCCGACAAGCCCGTCGAAGTGATCATGCAGAAGTCCTCGGTCTCGACCGTGCTGCCCAAGGGAACCATCAAGGCCCTGTAAGCGTCCCAACGGAGCCCTGATCGGGCTCTTGCGCTTGATGGCTCCTCCCGCCGCCCGCCGCGCCTGCCGCTCGGGCGGCCCTTTTATCACTCTCACATGAAGTAGCCGGCAATGAACCGCTATCCTCTCTGGAAGTACATTACGGTCCTGATCGCGGTCATCATTGGCCTGCTGTATACGCTTCCGAACTTCTACGGCGAATCCCCCGCCGTCCAGGTTTCCAGCGCCAAGGCCACCGTGAAGGTGGATACCGCCATGCTGGGCCGGGTCGAGCAGGTGCTGGCCGACGCCAAGATTCCCAATGAAGGGGTCTACTACGAACAAAACGGCACGCTCGGCACCGTGCGCGCCCGCTTCACCTCGACCGACCTGCAACTGCAGGCCCGTGACCTTCTCGACAGATCCCTCAACACCGTCGCCGGCGACCCCCATTACACGGTCGCGCTGAACCTGCTGCCCGCCTCGCCCTCCTGGATGCGCGCCATGGGCTGGTTCGCGCCCAAGCCGATGTATCTGGGCCTGGACCTGCGCGGCGGCGTGCACTTCCTGCTGCAAGTGGACATGCAGGGCGCCCTGACCGCCCGCTACGATTCCCTCGCCGCCGACGTCCGCTCGGTGCTGCGCGACCAGAAGGTCAACGTGGCCGGCGTCGAACGCTCGGGCCTGGGCATCGCCGCCACCTTCGCCAACACGGCCGACCGCGACCGCGCCATCTCCACCCTGCGCAGCCGCCTGCCCGACCTGGAGTTCGCCGAGCGCGAGGAAAACGGCAAGCCCCTGCTGATGGGCGCCCTGAATCCCGCCGCCGTGACCCGCGTGCAGGATTCCGCGCTGAAGCAGAACATCAACACGCTGCACAACCGCATCAATGAACTGGGCGTGGCCGAACCGGTCATCCAGCAGCAAGGCTCCGACCGCATCGTGGTCCAGCTGCCCGGCGTGCAGGACGTGGCCAAGGCCAAGGAACTGCTGGGCCGCACGGCCACGCTGGAAATCCGCATGGTCGACGACTCCCCCGCCGCGCAGGCCGCGCTGCTGGGCGGCACCGTGCCTTTCGGCCTCGAACGCTACAACGACCGCGACGGCCGTCCGATCCTGGTTCGCCGCCAGGTCATCCTGACCGGCGAAAACCTGCAGGACGCCCAGCCCGGCCGCGACTCGCAGACCCAGCAGGCCGCCGTACACCTGACGCTGGACTCCAAGGGCGCCCGCATCTTCCGCGACGTGACCCGCGACAACGTCGGCAAGCGCATGGCCATCCTGCTGTTCGAGAACGGCAAGGGCGAAGTGGTCACGGCCCCTGTCATCCGCAGCGAAATCGCCGGCGGGCAGGTGCAGATCTCCGGCAGCATGAGCTCCGAGGAAGCCGCCGACACCGCGCTGCTGCTGCGCGCCGGCGCGCTGGCCGCTCCGATGTCCATCATCGAGGAACGCACCATCGGCCCGAGCCTGGGCGCCGACAACATTTCGAAGGGCTTCCATTCGACGCTGTACGGCTTTCTTGCCATCGCGGCGTTCATCATCCTGTACTACCACCTGTTCGGCGTGTTCTCGACGATCGGCCTGACCTTGAACGTGCTGCTGCTGCTGGCGCTGCTGTCCATGCTGCAAGCCACGCTGACGCTGCCCGGCATCGCGGCCATCGCGCTGACGCTGGGCATGGCGATCGACTCGAACGTGCTGATCAACGAGCGCATACGGGAAGAGCTGCGGGCGGGCGCCTCGCCGCAACAGGCCATCCACCACGGCTTCGAACGCGCCTGGGGCACGATTCTCGACTCGAACCTCACGACCCTGATCGTGGGTCTGGCGCTGCTGGCCTTCGGCTCGGGCCCGATTCGGGGCTTCGCCGTGGTGCACTGCCTGGGCATCCTGACCTCGATGTTCTCGTCGGTGGTGGGCGTGCGCGCGCTGGCCAACCTGTACTACGGCCGCAAGAAGAAGCTCACGACGATCTCCATCGGTGAAGTCTGGAAACCGAAGACCAACTGAACATCCGCGCGGGCGGCACGGCCGCCCGCCACCGATAAAGCCGAAGGCGAAAAATGGAATTTTTCCGTATTCACCGCACCATCCCGTTCATGCGCCACGCGCTGGTGCTGAACATCATCAGCCTCGTCACCTTCGTGGCGGCGGTCTTCTTCATCATCACTCGCGGCTTCCACCTGTCGATCGAATTCACCGGCGGCACGGTCATGGAGGTCAACTACGCCCAGACGGCGCAGCTGGAAAGCGTGCGGGGCGTCGTATCGAAGCTGGGCTACACCGATTTCCAGGTGCAGAACTTCGGCACCTCGCACGACGTCATGATCCGCCTGCCCCTGCAGGAAGGCCAGACGTCGGCCACCCAGAGCGAAACCGTCATGGCCGCGCTGAAAGCCGCCGATTCCGGCGTCGAATTGCGCCGCGTGGAGTTCGTGGGCCCGCAGGTGGGCCAGGAGCTGCTGCACAACGGCCTGATGGCGCTGCTGGTCGTGGTCATCGGCATCATGGTGTACCTGGGCTTTCGCTTCGAATGGAAGTTCGCCGTCGCCGGCGTGATCGCCAACCTGCACGACGTGGTGATCATCCTGGGCTTCTTCGCCTTCTTCCAGTGGGAGTTCTCGCTGTCGGTGCTGGCGGGGGTGCTCGCGGTGCTGGGCTACTCCGTCAACGAATCCGTGGTCATCATGGACCGGATCCGCGAGAACTTCCGCAAGTACCGCAAGGCGGACGTGCAGGAGGTCATCAACAGCGCCATCACGCAAACGATCTCGCGGACCATCATCACGCACGGCTCGACCCAGATGATGGTGCTGGCGATGCTGTTCTTCGGCGGCCCCACCCTGCATTACTTCGCCATGGCCCTGACCATCGGCATCTGGTTCGGCATCTATTCGTCGGTGTTCGTCGCCGCCGCGCTGGCCATGTGGATGGGCGTCAAGCGCGAAGACCTGATCAAGGCCGTCAAGAAGGAAGGCGAGGAAGGCGAAGCCGCCTGATCCTCTCCGCGCACAAAACCCGCCGCATCCGGCGGGTTTTTTTTTTGCCGCTCCGCGCGCGCCGCTTGCCAAACACATAAGTATTCGCTAATGTGTTCGCATGCTCGAAAACGACATCTTCAAGGCGCTGGCCGATCCCACCCGCCGCGCCATCTTCGAAAAGCTGGCCGCCGGCGGCATGAACGCCAGCGCGCTGCGCGCGGGCATGGAGATCAGCCAGCCGGCCATGTCCCAGCATCTTTCGGTGCTCCGCAAGGCGCGCCTGGTGCGCGAGGAAAAACAAGGCCGCTTCGTGAACTACGAAATCGACCCCGACGGCCTGGCGCTTATCGCCGGATGGCTGGCGAAGTACCGCGCTTACTGGCCCGCCCGCGTCGACGCCCTGAACGCCCTGCTCAAGGACATGGACCAATGAAGCCAACCGCCTCCGAAGACCGGCCGCAAGACATCGTGCTCGAATACGAGCTCGACGCGCCGCCGGAAAAAGTCTGGCGCGCGATCAGCATTCCCGAATTCCGTGAACAGTGGCTGCCCGAGCGCGCGCTGGCCAGCGCCGAACCCGAAGGCTCGACGCCCGCCGAGGAAGTCCGCTACCGGATGCGCGACGACGAACCGCCCTTTCTCGAAAGCCTGGTCACGTTCCAGCTGCGGCCGGCCCCAGGCGGGCGCACCATGCTCCGGATCATCCATGCGCTGGCCGACGCGCGCCTCGAACGCGCCGCAAACGACGCCGGCCCCTTCCTCATGCGCGCGGCCTGAATCCAGGCCGAACGCAACGCATCCACACACGGGAGATAGTCCATGCAGGACGTCATGCAATACGTGCCGATGGTCGTCGAGCAGTCCGGCCGGGGAGAACGGTCCTTCGACATTTACTCGCGGCTGCTGCGCGATCGCATCATTTTCCTGAACGGCGAGGTCAACGACGCCGTGTCGGCCCTGGTCTGCGCGCAGCTGCTGTTCCTGGAATCCGAAAACCCCACCAAGCCGATCCATCTGTACATCAACTCGCCCGGCGGCGTGATCACCAGCGGCCTGGCCATGTACGACACCATGCAGTACATCACCGCTCCCGTGCACACGCTATGCATGGGCACCGCCCGCTCCATGGGGTCGTTCCTGCTCATGGCGGGCGAGCCGGGCGAACGCTGCGCGCTGGCCAACGCCAGCATCCACGTGCACCAGCCCCTGGGCGGCTTCCAGGGCCAGGCATCCGACGTCCTCATCCACGCCGAGGAGATCCGGCGGACCAAGGACCGGGTCACCCGGGTGTATGCGCAACACTGCGGCCGCAGCTACGAAGAGGTCGAGCGCACGCTGGACCGGGACCGCTACATGACCGCCGAGGAAGCGCTGGAGTGGGGGCTGATAGACAAGGTGCTCAAACGGCGGGAGTTCGGCTGCTGATCCGAGGCGTCCTGCTGGGCTACCATAGCCAGATCATGAAACTCGCCATCGATCACCTCGTCATCGCCGCGCCCGATCTCGCCAGCGGCACCGGATATGTCGCCGGGTTGCTCGGCATCGCGCCCTCCGGCGGCGGCGCCCATCCCCGCATGGGCACCCACAACCGGGTCCTGGGCCTGGCCGGCGGCATCTATCTGGAAGTGATCTCCATCGACCCGAACGCCGAGGCTCCCGCGCGGCCGCGCTGGTTCGGGCTGGACCAGCCGGCCATGCGCGCCCGCCTGGAGCAGGGTCCCTTCCTGGCCCACTGGGCCGCCAGGGTGGAGGCGCCGCTGGATCTCACCCGCATGCAGGCCGAACACCCTGAACGCCTTGCCCCTGCCATCCCCATGTCGCGCGGCGACCTGCGCTGGCGGCTGACGGTGCCGGAGGACGGCAGCCTGCCCGCCTGGCGCGAGGCCGGCCATGCCGCCGGCGACGGCCTGCTGCCCACGCTGATCCAATGGGACGTGCCGGACTCCCCCGGCGTCAGCCTGGCGCGCCAGGACCTGGCCCTGGTCCAGCTCTCGGGCAGCCATCCCCAGGCGGGACTGCTGCGCCAGGGGCTGGCCTGGCTGGGCGCCGACCACCTGATCCACGTCGAACAGGCCGACGGCCCGCCCCGCCTCAGCGCGCGCATAGAAACGGCGCAGGGCGTGAAGATCCTGACCTGACCCACGCGCAAACCATCCCCACATCCGGAGACCCATCCATGCCCGCCCCCCGCAAGCGATTCGACGAAGACCCCTACCTGGACCGTTGCGACGCCACCGTGGTCGCCGTCGGCCCCGAAGGCATCGAACTCGATGAAACGGTCTGTTATGCGCGCAGCGGCGGGCAGGCGGGCGACAGCGGCACGCTGACGCTGGCCGACGGCCGCGTGCTGGCCCTGGCGGACACGCTGTACGCGGACGACCGCCAGCGCATCCTGCACGTGCCGGACGGCGACGCGCTGCCCCAAGTCGGCGAACGCGTATCGGTGGCCATAGACTGGCCGCGCCGCCATCGGCTCATGCGGCTGCACACCTGCCTGCACCTGCTCGGTTCCCTGGTGCCCGCGCCGGTGACCGGCTGCAATATCTCGCCCGACTCCGCGCGCATCGACTTCGACCTGCCCGAGTCCACGCTGGACAAGGCCGATCTGACCGAACGCCTGAACGCGCTGATCGGCTCGGGCCTCGGCGTGAGCATCGATTGCATCACGCCGGAGCAATTGGCGGCGGAACCGGATTTGGTGCGCACGGTGGGGGCCGCTCCGCCCGCTGGCACCCGCAGCATCCGCATCGTCGAAATTCCCGGCGTGGACCGCCAGCCCTGCGGCGGCACGCACGTGGCCAACACGGGCGAGATCGGCGCCGTGGTCGTTACCAAGATCGAAAAGAAAAGCCGCAGCAACCGGCGCGTGGTGGTGAACTTCGCCTGAGGGCGAAAGGCCCCGGCATCAGCCGCCCGAAGACCGCCACCACCATTTCCACGGCGCGCGCAGCGGCCACTGGTACCTGGCGTCCAGCACGCGCGGCGCCAGCACGTGGCCGATCAGCACCGCAATGCCTGCGGCGGTCATCACGTCGGACAGGTAGTGATCCAGGTTGACCAGGCGGCTCACGGCGACCAGCGCCGCCAGCAGCAGGAAGACCCAGCGCCAGCGAGGCGCCAGGATGCCCAGCACCACGGCCACGGCGAACGCCGCGTAGGTATGGCTGGACGGGAATGAATTGAAAAGCTGCGCGCGGGAAAAGGACTCGCCCAGCCCGTAGACGCCCTTCTCGAAGAAAAGCTCCGGGCGCGCCCGCGCCACCGAGCGCTTCAGCACCAGCACGACCAGCCCGCCCACCGCCATGGTGGAGAGCATCAGCAGGCTGCCGCGCGCCATGCTCGCATAGCTCATGCGCACCGGGTTGCGCCAGCCGCGGGCCAGCCCGACCAGCCCGATGACGTAAAACGCCAGGGCCACGGCGATGTAGCTGCCGCTTTCTCCCAGCTCGCCGACCCATTCGAACGACTCGTTCACGCCTTCGGTCACCGACTGCTTGATCCAGATGGCCAGGGGCAGGTCTACCCAGAGCGCGCAGGCTCCGGCGGCCAGGGCCAGCGCGCAGCCCAGCAGCAGCCAGGTCCATGGCGAAAAGGGATTGCGGAAGCGTTCCGCCGGCAGCGCGCCCGTCGCGGCGTCGATCGCGGGAGCGGCTACCGGAGGCGTCAGGGGATTGGAGTTCATCGGTGCCGCGTCAGGGAAATGATAAATATTACTGGAATCTGAAAGCCAGCTTGATAGTTATCGTAACGGCCGCGGCGGGCAAGGCCAAGAAACAAATTCACGCAAGCGTTAAAATTCGCGGTTTCCCACCTTCCTGCCCCCGGGATCTACACCCGTCACGGCGACCATCATGCAAGAAATTTCCCTCAAGCGCGCGGACGCCCAGCGCGACGGCGCGAACGCCCCCCTTCCGGCCCCCGGCGCCGGCTCCCCCCGCAAGCTGTACATCCGCACCTTCGGCTGCCAGATGAACGAATACGATTCGGACAAGATGGCCGACGTGCTGCGCGGCGACCAGGGGCTGGAACTGACCAACGATCCGGAAGAAGCCGACGTCATCCTGTTCAACACCTGTTCGGTGCGCGAGAAGGCGCAGGAAAAAGTCTTCTCCGACCTGGGCCGCGTGCAGCACCTGAAGAAGACCAATCCCAACCTGGTCATCGGCGTGGGCGGCTGCGTGGCCAGCCAGGAGGGCGAAGCCATCGTCAAGCGCGCGCCCTACGTGGACGTGGTGTTCGGCCCGCAGACGCTGCACCGCCTGCCCGAGCTGATCCAGCGCCGCCGCGAAGAAGGCCGCTCGCAGGTCGACATCAGCTTTCCCGAGATCGAGAAGTTCGACAACATGCCGCCGCCGCGCGTGGACGGCGCCACGGCCTTCGTCTCGATCATGGAAGGCTGCAGCAAATACTGCAGCTTCTGCGTCGTGCCCTATACGCGCGGCGAGGAAGTCTCGCGTCCCTTCGAGGACGTGCTGGTCGAAGTGGCCGACCTGGCCGACCAGGGCGTGAAGGAAGTCACCTTGCTGGGCCAGAACGTGAACGCCTATCGCGGGCGCATGGCCGATACCGGCGAGATCGCCGACTTCGCCATGCTGCTGGAATACGTGCACGAAATCCCGGGCATCGAGCGCATCCGCTACACCACCTCGCATCCCAAGGAAATGACCCAGCGCATGGTGGACGCCTATGCCCGCCTGCCCAAGCTGGTGTCGTTCCTGCACCTGCCGGTCCAGGCCGGCAGCGACCGCGTCCTGGCCGCCATGAAGCGCGGCTACACCACGCTGGAATTCAAGTCCGTCGTGCGCCGGCTGCGCGCCGCCCGCCCCGACCTGACGCTGTCCTCCGATTTCATCGTGGGCTTTCCCGGCGAAACCGAGGAAGACTTCGAAAAGACCATGAAGCTGATCGAGGACGTCGGCTTCGACACCTCGTTCTCGTTCGTCTATTCGCGCCGTCCGGGCACGCCCGCCGCCGACCTGCACGACGACACGCCGCAGGACGTGAAGCTGCGCCGCCTGCAACGGCTGCAGGCGCTGATCAACGAGCAGGCCGCGGCGATCGCCCGCAACATGATCGGCACGCGCCAGCGCCTGCTGGTGGAAGGCCCCTCGCGCCGCGACCCGAACGAACTGATGGGCCGCACCGAGAACAACCGCATCGTGAACTTCGCCGCGCCCGCGCGGCTCATCGGACAAATGGTCGACGTCATCATCACCGAAGCGCATACCAATTCGCTGCGCGCGCGGGTCGCCGACGTGGACCGCGTTTCCCCAGAGGCCGAATGACCACACCCCGCTCCCGCGCCCGGCGCAGCATGCCCTCCGTCGTCGTCCTTGACGGCGACAATACCCACCTGGCCAATCTCTGCGGCCCGCTGGACGAGAACCTTCGCCAGCTGGCCGACGGCATGAACGTCAAGCTCTCGCGCCGCGGCAGCCGGGTCACCATCGAGGGCGAGCTGGCCGAGCTGGCCGCCCGGGTGCTGCGCCGCTTCCATGAGCAGGCCGTGCACCGCGCCCTGTCGGTCGACGATATCCAGCTGGGGCTCGTCGAGATCGGCGTCGGCCGGCAGGAAGAGGAACTGAAAGAAGAGCTGTCCCAGGAAATGGATCCGCTGCCCGCGCTGGACGACGAAAGCGACGGCATCGCCCTGCGCACCAAGCGCAGCGACCTGCGCCCCCGCACGCCCCGCCAGCGCGACTACCTGAACAACATCCTCAAGCACGACATCACCTTCGGTGTCGGGCCCGCCGGCACCGGCAAGACCTGGCTGGCCGTGGCCTGCGCCATCGACGCCATGGAGCGCGATACCGTGCAGCGCCTGGTGCTGACGCGCCCCGCGGTGGAGGCCGGCGAGCGCCTGGGCTTCCTGCCCGGCGACCTGGCCCAGAAGGTCGATCCGTACCTGCGGCCGCTGTATGACGCGCTGTACGACCTGATGGGCTTCGAGAAGGTGCAGCGCCTGTTCGAAAAGCAGACGATCGAGATCGCTCCGCTGGCCTACATGCGCGGCCGCACGCTGAACCATGCCTTCGTCATCCTGGACGAAGCGCAGAACACCACGCCGGAACAGATGAAAATGTTCCTGACGCGGATCGGCTTCGGCAGCAAGGCCGTCATCACCGGCGACCCCTCGCAGGTGGACCTGCCGCGCGGCCAGGACAGCGGCCTGGCGCACGCGGTGAAGGTGCTGCACGACGTGCAGGGCATCGCCACCACCCGATTCACCAGCCGAGACGTGGTGCGCCATCCCCTGGTCGCCCGCATCGTCGACGCCTACGACCGCGCCTCCGAAAATGAAGCCTGACCTGTCCCTGTCCGTCCAGTATGGCGTGCAGGAAGACCGCCTCCCGCGCTGGCGCCTGCGCCGCTGGGCCGAACGCGCGCTGGCCGGCGCGGCCGAGGACGGCCTCGTGGCGTTTTCCGCCGCCGAACTCAGCCTGCGCCTGGTCGGCGCGGCCGAGGGCCGGCGCCTGAACCGCGACTTCCGCGGCCGCGACTACGCCACCAACGTGCTCACGTTCGAATACGGGGTGGATCCGCTGGGCGTGGCGCGCGGCGACATCGTCATGTGCGTGCCGGTGCTGGCGCGCGAGGCCCGCGAGCAGCGCAAGGCGCTGCTGGACCACGCCGCCCACCTGACCATCCATGGCGTGCTGCACTCGCTGGGCTACGACCACATCAAGGCCCGCGACGCAAAACGCATGGAAGCGCTCGAAACCTCGCTGCTGTCCGCGATGGGAATCGCCGATCCCTACGTTGCGCCCTAGCCCGCCCCCCTCGGGTCAACCCTGAGAAATTGCCGATAATTGGCGCTCAGCAAGGCGCAGATGGCAGCGGTTACCCTCATTTTGGGCGCCGGCGTTACAAATCGGAAGCCAGTATCGGTTATGCTGGCTCCTCCATAACTTGTCCTTCCGGACGATGTCTGACCCTTATCCTGCCCCCGAAGCGACGCCTGCTCGCTCAGCCAAACCCGCCACAAAATCCCTTCTAGACCGCCTGCTTTCCCTCGTGCGCCGCGAGCCCGAGGACCGCGAAGGCATCAAAGCCGTTCTGGAAGCCGCGCACGACCGCCAGCTGCTCGACGCGGAGTCCTACAAAATGATCAAGGGCGCGCTGGCCGTGTCCGAGGGCACCGTGGGCGACATCATGGTCCCGCGCTCCCGCATGGATCTGCTCGACGTCACGCAACCCATCCCGAACCTCGTGGCCTCGGTGATCGAGACCGCGCATTCGCGCTTCCCCGTCTACGAAGGCGACCGCGACAACATCATCGGCATCCTGCTGGCCAAGGACCTGCTGCGCTGCATGCTGGAACCCGGCATCGAAGTGCGCACGCTGGTCCGGCCGGCCGTGTTCATTCCCGAATCCAAGCGCCTGAACGTGCTGCTGCACGAGTTCCGCGCCAGCCGCAACCACCAGGCCATCGTCATCGACGAGCACGGCGGCATTTCCGGCCTGGTCACGATGGAAGACGTGCTGGAACAGATCGTCGGCGACATCGAAGACGAATTCGACGAAACCGAGGAAGACTCGATCTTCCCCGAAGGCGAGAACCAGTGGCGCGTCCTGGCGGCCACCGATATCTCGCACTTCAACGACGTCTTCGGCTGCCAGCTGCCCGACGACGAATACGATAGCGTGGGGGGCTGGATGGGCGGCCAGCTGGGACGCATTCCGCGCCGCGGCGATACCGCCGAATTCGACGGCCTGCGCCTCGAAGTGGCCCGCGGCGACGCGCGCCGCGCCATCTGGCTGCGCGTCAGGCGCAACGCCCCGTCCCAAGCCTCCCTGCCTCCCTCCGAAGAATGACGAGCACCCCGCGCAGCCGTACCTTGCGCGGCGCGGCCGGCCTGGCGCTGGCGGGCGCCGCGCACGCCCTGACTTTCTCGCCCGGTCCCTTGCCCGGCTGGGCGCTGGCGGCAACCCAGGTCCTGATGCTGGCCATCGCCGCCCGGACGACCCTGTACGCGCCCTCGGCCAGGCAGGCATGGGCGCGCGGCTGGCTGTTCGGCTTCGCCACCTACGCGCTCGGCCTGTACTGGATCTTCATCAGCCTGCACCGCTACGGCGATCTGTCCGCGCCGCTGTCGGTGGCCGCGGTGCTAGCCCTGTCCGCGTTCCTGGCGCTGTTCCCCGCCACGGCGAGCGCGCTGGCGCGCCGCTACGCGCCGCTGTCGCCGGATTCGAGCCCTGCCCGCGTCCTGTCCGGCACCCTGGCCTGGGCCGCGATGTGGGCGGCATTCGAGTGGCTGCGCGCCGTCCTGCTGACCGGCTTTCCGTGGCTCAACATCGGCTATGCGCAGGTTGACGGCCCGATCGCGGGCTGGGCGCCGCTGCTGGGCGTGCATGGCATGGCATTCCTGTCCGCCTTCGTCGCCGCCGCGCTCGCCAGCCTGTGGCAGCCCTCGAAAAAAACCGGGCCCGGCTCGCGCCGCGCGCTGGCGGCGGGAATTGCGCTGGCGCTGGCAGCGGCCGGCTGGCCGCTGTCGCGCATCGACTGGTCCGCGCCCGCCGGCGATCCGCTGAACGTCAGGCTGGTCCAGGGCAATATCGAGCAATCGCAGAAATTCGACCCCGCCCTGCTGGAGCAAAGCCTGATCCGGCACCTGGACCTGACGGCCATGCCGGCCGCGCCCGGCGTGCCCGCGCCGCAACTGGTCATCCTGCCGGAAACCGTGCTGCCCATCTTCCAGGACCAGCTCGATCCGCGCGTCTGGGATACCTGGCGCAACGTGGCCGCCAAGCGCAATACCGTCATCGCGATGGGCGTGCCGCTGCACGACCGCGTAAACGGCCGCGACCGCTACACCAACAGCGTCATGGGTTTCGACGGCGACACGCCGCTCGAACAGCTCATTCAGGGCAGCACCGCCATGCGCTACGACAAGCGCCACCTGGTGCCTTGGGGCGAATACGTGCCGCCGGGCTTCCATTGGTTCGTCGATATGCTGAACATCCCGCTTGGCGACTTCGACCGCGGCGCGCGGCGCCAGACGCCGTTTGCCGTGCGCGGGCAGCACATCGCGTTCAACATCTGCTATGAAGACCTGTTCGGCCCGGACCTGCTGCCCGCGCTGCAGCCCGGCCCCAATGGCGAGCCGGGCGCGACGATCCTCGTGAACGTCAGCAACCTCGGGTGGTTCGGAGACACCTGGGCGCTGCGCCAGCACCTGCAGATCGGCCGCCTGCGCACGATCGAGACCGCCCGCCCCATGCTGACCTCGACCAACACCGGCATTACCGCCGCCATCGACGCCAAGGGCCGCGTGGCGGCGCAACTCGCGCCGCTGCAGGCCGGCGTGCTGCCGGTGTCGGTGCAGGGAATGACGGGCCTGACTCCCTACGCTCGCTTCGGCGACAAGACGGCGCTGGCCCTGGTCGGGCTGGCCCTGATCGCGGCCGTCGGCAGCGGCCGCAAGGCGCGCCGCGGCTGACGCGCCTCAGGCGAACAGATTGGCCGGCAGCGCGCCGCCGTCCTCGACCGGCCGCGCGGGCCCCGTTCCCGCGCCCGTCCGGTCGATCGCCTCGGCAATGGCATCCATATCCTCGCTGTCCAGTTCCAGCTCCGCGGCGCCGAGCAACCCGTCCACCTGGGCGGCGCTGCGCGCGCCCACGATGGCGCCCGTCACGCCGGGCCAGGCCAGCGTCCAGCCCGCCGCCACGGCCGCCACCGTCGTGCCGTGGCGTTCCGCAACCGGCTTGAGAGCCTCGGCCAGCGCCAGATTGCGTTCGATATTGGGCGACGCGAACTCCGCGTTGCGCGCGCGCCAATCGTCCTCGGGCAAGGAGCGGGCGCGGTCCACGCTGAAGCGGCCGGTCAGCAGGCCGGACTGCATCGGGCTGTAAACGATGACGCCGGTGCCGTTGCGGGCGCACCAGGGAATGAGGTCCGCGCCGGCCGCGCGCTGTATGGCGGAAAACGGCGGTTGCAGCGTGTCGACGTGGCCCAGGGCTTCGGCGTCCTGGATTTGCGCGAGATTGTGGTTGGACAAGCCCACCGCCCTCACCTTGCCTTCGCGCTTCAGGTCCAGCAGTTCCTGCCAGTACGCCTCCAGCGGCGTGCCGTCGCCCGCCGGCCAATGCATCTGGTACAGATCGATGCGCTCCACGCCGAGGCGCCGCAACGAATCCTCGATTTCCCGCCGGATGCTGGCCGGCGCGCCCGTGCGCCGCGGCATGGCCCGGGGCTGATCGGCGGACCAGGTCAGGCCGCACTTGGTGAAGACGTAGGGACGCTCGGCCGCCGGCATCTGCGCCAGCGCCCGGCGCACGATCTCCTCGGAATGCCCCAGGCCATAGACGGCCGCGGTGTCGATCCAGTTGATGCCCCGCTCCACCGCCCGGCGGATGGCTCCGATGGAATCCGCGTCGTCCTGCGGCCCCCAGCCCACTGCCCAGCCGTTGCCCCCGATCGCCCAGGCCCCTAGGCCGATACGGGTGATCGCCATTGCGGTGCGGCCCAGCGGGCGCGTGGGAAAAGAGGTTTTGCTGCTCATCGCGCTACGTCCATATCTTGATATCCGCATCGTGTACCGCGGCCGGCAGGCTGCAACGCCGCGCAAAAACCGGTCGGGCCGCAAAAAAATTTCCGATCACAATAGCATTCCGGCAAGTCCTTGATTTGTCTGGGCTCCGACCGAACGGAAGCGCTTCCCCCTGCGCAAAAAACGCGCAATCTCCGGCCGCAAGCGCCTTCCCGCCCCCGTTTTTTCGCAACTTTTTTATTTTTTGCCGCAAAGCGACTTGCACACCCAATTCAGTTCGTGCATAATCTCGTTTCTTCGCCAACGGCACTAAACAAAACCGGCAACGAAAGACGAAAATCCAGTGAAAACGCACCGTAAAACGTGCCGATTCGATGGAAAATTCGCCAGACGCTGAACGGAGTTGATTAGAAGAACGGGGGTATAGCTCAGCTGGGAGAGCGCTTGCATGGCATGCAAGAGGTCAGCGGTTCGATCCCGCTTACCTCCACCAGTCCAAAGCGAAGAAGGCAGTACGAGTTTTGCAGTTCCAGGTCCCCTTCGTCTAGAGGCCTAGGACATCACCCTTTCACGGTGAGTACAGGGGTTCGAATCCCCTAGGGGACGCCAGTTCGCTGGCAGCAGTACGCAGTACCTAGATGCAGTTGAAGTGACCAAGTAGTTGAGTAAGCCGCTGCGGAGCGGTAGTTCAGTTGGTTAGAATACCGGCCTGTCACGCCGGGGGTCGCGGGTTCGAGCCCCGTCCGCTCCGCCAAAAGCACTCGCTCAGGGTCTTTCAAGAGCTCCGTATTCGGGGCTTTTTGCTTTTTAGGGTGTAAGGCCTGGTTGCCGGCAGTTTGTGGCAACGAGGATTCCTGGGGGGTATAGCTCAGCTGGGAGAGCGCTTGCATGGCATGCAAGAGGTCAGCGGTTCGATCCCGCTTACCTCCACCAGTAAGCAGTACGGTAGTAACATTGCGGTTCGTTCAGGTCCCCTTCGTCTAGAGGCCTAGGACATCACCCTTTCACGGTGAGTACAGGGGTTCGAATCCCCTAGGGGACGCCAGTCCGCTGGCATGCAGTACCCGTTGCCCTGACAAGGCAGCGTATCGAAGAAGTGAAAGCACACCGCTGCGGAGCGGTAGTTCAGTTGGTTAGAATACCGGCCTGTCACGCCGGGGGTCGCGGGTTCGAGCCCCGTCCGCTCCGCCAAAGATCATAGGAAGCCTTGTGAGCCATTGCTTACAGGGCTTTTGTCATTTCTGGCCCTGCCCCGCGCAGGCCGCCCGCCCGCCGCCTTCCCGCGCGGCCACGCCCCACGCAATCCCCCCCTTTCCGCAAGCCCCCCTTTGCCCACGCCTAGGGCTTACCCTTAAATATGTTGTTAATATATTTAATGGATATTAGACTGTCGCCGCAAAGACCGGTTCGATTTCCACATCCACAAGGGGAAAACATGAAAACATTGATCCGCGTATTGGCCGCCACTGTCATCTCGGCGTGCGCCGCCAGCTCCGCCGCCGCGGCGGAGGTCACCTGGCGAGTCCCGACATCGGTTCCGGAAGGATCGCCCTTCTACAAGAATTTCCTCGAGCGCTTTGCCGCCAACGCCAAGACGCTGAGCGGCGGACGGGTGGAGATCCAGCCGTTTGGCGCGGGCGTGATCGTGCCGGCGCTGAAAGTGTTCGATGCGGTGCAGGACGGCGTGGTCGAGGCCGGCCATTCCACCTCCAGTTACCTGGTCAACCAGAACCCGGAAAACGCCATCTTCTCGGGCTTCCCCGGCGGCATGGGCCCCGATGCCTACAAGGCCTGGCTCTACGAAGGCGGCGGCAAGCAGCGGCTTGAAAAGCTGCGCGCCGGCCAGGGCCTGAAGACCATGATCGTGGGCATCGGTTCGTCCGAGATCATGGCGCACGCCAACAAGCCGATCCGCAACGCCGAAGACCTGAAGAACCTCAAATACCGCACTTCCGGCCCTTGGGCGGAGGTGATGCGCGACTACTTCGGCGCGGTGCCGACCGTGGTGCCGCCGGGCGAAACCTACACCCTGCTGCAGCGCAAGGGCGTGGACGCCGTGGAATGGGCGCCGCCTTCGGCCAACATGCCCGAAGGCTTCCACCAGGCAGCCAAGTACATCGTGGTCCCGGGCGTGCACCAGCCCACGTTCATGTGGGAAGTGGTGGTGAAGAAGGAGACCTGGGACAAGGTGCCCGCCGACCTGAAGCCGCTGATCGAGGCCGCCGCGGAACTCACGACGCAACAAGGGCTGGACTACTTCTACGACGCCGACATGAAGGCCATGGCGAAGTACCGCAGCGGCCGCAACGAGATCATCACGCTCGGCCCCGAATTCGTGAAGCAGCTTTCCGATGCGGGCAACGATTGGATGCGCAAGACGGCCGCAGCGCAAAAGGCCGCCGGCAAGCCGGACATGGCCGAGGTGCTGGCTGACTACCAGGCCTATCACGAGCGCTGGAAGGCCGAGAGCGGCTACCTGGTTCGCAACTGACGCGCGGCGAGGAAGGCGATCATGCTCGATGTCCTGGCCCGGTTTGCCAACGGTGTGTCCCGATTCGCTTCCCTGCTGGCCAGCGCATCGGCGGCAGTGCTGACCCTGGCGATGGTGTACGAAGTCTTCGCGCGCTACGTGTTCGATGCGCCGACGGTGTGGGCGTTCGACATCGCCTATATGAGCAACGGCGCGGTGTTCCTGCTGGGCATGGCCTATGTCCTGCGGGAAGACGCCCACATCCGCATCGATGTGCTGCGCAACCGCCTGCCCGCCCGCTTCAACAACGCGGTCCAGGGCATCGCCTACCTGCTGGTCCTGGCGCCGCTGTTCGGCGTGCTGTCCTCGATCGCCGTCGCGCACACCTGGCGCGCCTGGGTGCGCCACGAGGTCGAGACGGTCAGCCCCTGGGCGCCGCTGATGTGGCCTTTCTACCTGCTGATCGCGATCGGCCTGATCGCGATGACCCTGCAACTCGCGGCCGAGGGCCTGCGCGCCTTTGCCGGCCGGCCCTTCCCCGCCGCGAAGGAACATTGATGAATCCGACTGTCGCAGCCCTGATGTTCCCGGGGATGTTCCTGCTGATCTTCCTGGGCATCCCGGTTTCCCTTTCCCTGATCATTCCCGCCCTCATCGGCGGCTGGTTCGCCTTCGGCGGGAACGTCTTCAACCAGCTCTATGGCGGGCTTTACTCTGCCGCCACCAATTACATCCTGTCCGCGATCCCCATGTTCGTGCTGATGGGCGCGATCCTGGAGCGCTCGGGCATCGCGGCGCGCCTGTTCCGCACCATGCAGCTCTGGCTGGGGCGCCTGCCGGGCGGCCTGGCCGTGGCGACCATCGCCATGGGCGCGACCTTTGCGGCGGCCGCCGGCGTGGTCGGCGCGGTCGAGGTCATGGTGGGGCTGATGGCCATCCCGGCGATGCAGCGCTTTCGCTACGACAACTCGCTGATCGCGGGAACCATCTGCGCCGGCGGCTCGCTGGGCACGATGATTCCGCCGTCCGTGGTGGCAGTGGTGTATGCCTCGCTGGCGCAGGTCTCGGTCGGCGAACTGTTCGCCGCCATGCTGTTCCCCGGCCTGATCATGGTGGGGCTGTTCGTCCTGTACATCATCGGCGTCTGCGTGCTGAACCCCAGGAAAGGCCCGCCCGCCGACGCCGAGGACATGCGATTGCCGCTGGCGGCCAAACTGCGCATCACGCTGAGCGGGCTCGTGCCCACGATGCTGCTGATCTTCGCCGTGCTGGGCTCGCTGATGGCCGGTATCGCCTCGCCGACCGAAGCCGCCGCCGTGGGCGCCGTCGGCGCCTTGATCCTGTGCATCTGCTACGGCCAGTTCAGCCTGTCGATGATGCGCGAATCGCTGGCGATCACGGTCCGCATTTCAGCCATGATCCTGCTGATCGTCGCCGGCGGCATCATGTTCACCGGCATCTTCGCCGCCAATGGCGGGTCGCGCCTGATCCAGGGCCTTACGTCGGACCTGGGCCTGGGCGTGAACGGCACCCTGGTCCTGTTCCTGTGCATCGTTTTCCTCCTGGGCTTCGTCCTGGACTGGACCGCCAACGTGCTGATCTGCGTGCCGCTGTTCCTGCCCGTCCTGACGGCCGCGGGCGTCGATCCGATCTGGTTCGGCACGCTGGTGATCATCGTGATCCAGACCAGCTACCTGACGCCGCCCATGGCTTCGTCGATTTTCTACCTGCTGTCGATCGCCCCGCCGGACATGAAGTACGGCCAGGTATGCCGGGGCGTGGTGCCCTTCATCCTGGTGCAGTTCGTGACGCTGGCGATCGTGGCGCTGTTCCCCGCCCTGGCCACGTGGCTGCCGCAGCGCATCGTAGGGTTCTGAACAACCTGGTTTGCGGGCCCGCGCGGCCTCGCTTTTGCCCGGTGACACGGGCGCTTTTTCTGCAATAGGAAGACGTATGAATATCGAAGGAGTCCTGGTACCCATCGTGACGCCGTTCGGCGCGGACGGCCGCGTGAATGCCGACGCCCTGCGGCGCCTGGTGGAACGCTTTGTGGAGGCGGGCGTGGCCGGCATCGTGGCCTGCGGCACGACCGGCGAGTTCTACGCCCTTGACGACGCCGAGCGCGAACTGGTGCTGCGCACGGTGGCGCAAGCCGCAAGCGGACGCATCACGCTGATCGCCGGCATCAACGCGCTTTCCACGCCCGAGGCGATCCGCAACGCCCATCAGGCCCGGGAGCTGGGCTATGAAGGCCTGATGCTGACCGCCCCGCCGTACAGCCTGCCCGAGCAGGCCGGCATCCTGCAGCATTTCCGCACCGTGGCGGCCGCCACGCCCCTGCCCATCATCCTGTACGACTTCCCGGCCCGCATCGGCGTGCAGATCGCGGTGGAAACGGTGGCCGAACTGGCCCGTATCCCGAACATCATCGGCATCAAGGAAAGCAGCGGCAACTTCAACCGCGCGCTCGCGCTGATCCAGGCCCGCATTCCGGATTTCCAGATCATCAGCGGCTCCGACGACATGGCCGCCGATTTCCTGTTCTGGGGCGTGCGCAGCTGGATCAGCGGCGGGGCCAATGTGTTCCCCGCAGAGCAGGCGGCGATGGTCAAGGCGGCCGCCGAACAACGCTGGGATGACGTCCGCGCGCTGATGAGCGGCATGTACCCGGTGATCCAGGCGATGGAATCCGGCGACTACAACCAGAAGGCCAAGCTCGGCTGCCGCAGGCATGGCGTCGACGCAGGGACGGTGCGCCTGCCGCTGGCGCCCTTGTCGGCCGAGGACGAGCGCGCCTTCCTGGCCATGCTCGATGCCTACCAGGGATAGGGGAATCGTCATGCCGCAAGCCAAAGAGCAGATATTCGAGCAAGCCCGCGCCGGGCGGCTGTGGGCGGGCCACCTGATTCCCGGCCATGCGTCGCCGGGCGCCCGCCTCGAAAACACGACGCCCATCGACAATAGCGCGATCGGTTCGATCGAAGCCGGCACGGCAGCCGACGTGGACCGCGCCGTGCAGGCCGCTCGCGCGAGCTTCAAATCGGGCGAGTGGTCGGGCCTGGCGCCGGCCGAACGCAAGCGCATCATGCTGGCCTGGGCGGACCTGCTGGCCGAGCATGCCGAGGAACTGGCGGCGCTGGATTGCGTGGACGCCGGCAAGCCCATCACCGAGTGCCTGAATACCGACATGCCGGCCACGCTGGACACGTTCCGCTGGTACGCGGAAGCCGTGGACAAGTGCTTCGGACGCATATCGCCGACCGGTCCCGACGCGCTGGGCCTGATCGTGAAGGAACCCATAGGCGTGGTGGGCGCCGTGCTGCCGTGGAATTTCCCCGCGCAGATGTATGCCTGGAAGGTGGCCCCGGCGCTGGCCGCGGGCAACTCGGTCATCGTCAAGCCGGCCGAGCTGACCTCCCTGAGCGCCTACCGCATGACCCAGCTCGCCCATCAGGCCGGCATCCCGGCGGGCGCCCTGATATTGGTCACCGGCTTGGGCGAAACCGTCGGCCAGGCCATCGGCCGCCACATGGGGGTGGACGTGGTGTCGTTCACGGGTTCGACCGAGGTGGGGCGATATTTCCTCAAGTATTCGGCCGAGAGCAATCTCAAGGAAATCGTGCTGGAATGCGGCGGCAAGAGCCCCCAGGTGATTTTCGACGACGCCGACCTGGACGGCCTGGTCGATCACGTGCTCGCCGCGGCCTTCTGGAACATGGGCGAGAACTGCAGTTGCGGTTCGCGCCTGATCGTCCAGGCAGGGATCAAGGACGCCCTGCTCGACCGCCTTCGCCAGCGCCTGTCGGAATGGAAAGTGGGCCTGCCCACCGAGGCCGACGTGAAGATCGGCCCGATGATCGAGCGCGCGCATTTCGACAAAGTGCGCGGTTTCCTCGAAAGCGCGGCGGCCGACGGCGCCCGCCTGGCGCACGGCGGACGCATCCACGCGGAACTCGGCAGCGGCTGGTACGTCGAACCGACGATCTTCGACGCCGTGACGGCGGACTCGCGGCTGTTCCAGGAAGAGGTCTTCGGCCCGATCCTGGCGGTGACGCCGTTCGAGACCGAGGCCGAGGCCATCGAACTGGCCAACAACAGCCAGTATGGCCTGGCGGCCTCGCTGTACACCCGCGACGTGCGCCGCGCGCAACGCGTGGCGCGGGCCATCCAGGCCGGCACCGTGTCGGTCAACGGCTTCTCGGAGGGCGACATCAGCACGCCGTTCGGCGGCTACAAGCAGTCGGGCTTCGGCGGCCGCGACAACGGGCTGGAAGCGCTGGATCAATACCAGCAGGTCAAGACCATCTGGTATGTGAACTGAGCTTCGCGCGGCGCGGGCCCGGCAGGCCCGCGCCGCCCCTCACCCCTCGATTACCGTGTGGGTGAATTCCGTCAGGTAGCTCATCAATGCATCCGCGCCCGCCATGGCCCGCTCGGGGTCATTGGCGTGGATGCCTTCGGCCTCCATCAGGTGGCACTGCGCGCCGCGCTCCAGATCGCCTTCGTGCTGGAAGGCATACCAGAAACGCCGGCACTGGATGATCATGGGAATGATCGCCTGCACCGCGTAGGGATTGCGGCTGGCTTCGTGATTGACCCTGTCCAGGGCCTGGTCGGCGTGCATGTAGCCGGCCAGGTCTCCGCGCCCGGCCGCGTCGACCATGTCGTGCGCATGCTGAAGCAGCTTGGCGCGCTGCTCCGGCGTGGCGCGGCGCGCCGAGGACATGGCGATCAGGCGCTCCAGCACCCGGCGGGTTTCGATCAGGATCAGGTGCTCTGCGATGCGGATCTCGCTCACGCGCAGGCCGCGACGCGGCTGCTGTTCGATCAGACCGCTGGCGACCAGACGCATCAACGCCTCGCGGATCGGCGTGCGGCCCAGGCCGGTGAGCTGGATCAGGTCGCTTTCCACGATAGGCTGATTGGGCTCGAGCTTGAGCGTGGCGATCATTTGCTCGATCGCGTCGTAGGCGGCTTCGGTCGCGCGCGTCTTGACGATGGGAGGGGAGTGATTCATGGAGATAGTGACCGGGATCCTGCGAGAGTCGAGCGCGCCTCGCGGAAGCTGGGAAGCTCCCCGCAGCGATCGTTAATATTTTTTAAGTATATTAAATTCCGGACCTCCTCGCCTAGGGCCGCAACAAGACTATCCCATTGTCGGACCCGGACCGCAGCAGGATGCGAGCCCCCCTACGCTCAGACTCGTCCGTTTCGCCATCTGGACAGCGGAACAGCCCGCCTTCATTCTTTGCGTTCGTGCCTGCGAAATGAAGAGGACTACGTGACCGAGAACGCCACCGCCCCCCATGCACGCCACCCGCACCTGCAAAGCATCGTCGCCGGCTTGAACGAAGGCATCATCCTGCTGGAAGCGGATGGCACCATCGCCTGGGCCAATGCCAGCGCTCTCGGCCTCCACGGCACCGACAAGCTGGAAGACCTTGGTGACACGCCTTCGGGCTACCGCAAGCGCTACACCCTCTCCCATCGCAACCACCACCGGGTGCCCGCCCGCCAATATCCGCTGGACCGCCTGGCGGCGGCCGAACCGTTCGAAGACCTGCTGCTGGACCTGGCGCGCAAGGACGACAAGGAATTCGTGCGGCGCGTGCGCGCGAGCGGCCTGAGCCTGCAAAGCGGCGACGGCGCGGGCTACCGGGTGCTGATCCTGCACGACCAGACCGGGCGCGCCGATCCCGGCGAAGGCATCGAACGCGCCTTCGATGCCAACCCCGTCCCCGCCTTGCTGTGCCGGCTGCACGATCTGCGCTGCATGAGAGCGAACGCCGGTTTCCTGGAAATGACCGGCTGGACGCGCGAGGCCGTGCTGGGCAGATCCGCCCGCGAACTCGACCTGCTTGGCGGCGGCGACGACAAGGAGCTCGCGATCGCCCGCCTCAACCAGGGATTGGCCATTCCCCCGCGCGAGGGCGTGGTGAGACTCGCGCGCGGCGGCGAAAAATGCGTGGTCGCGTCAGGACAGCCGGTCGACCTGGACGGCGTGCCCTGCATGCTGTTCACCTTCATCGACATGGACGCGCGCAGGCGGGCCGAGCTGGCCTTGCGGGACAGCGAAGAACGCTTCTCGAAGGCCTTTCGCCTGGCGCCCGCGCCGATGGCGCTGTGCGAAGCCGACGATCTTCATGTGCAGGAAGCCAACGATGCCTTCGCGGCGGCCATCGGCGCCAGCGTCGAGGCCTGCGCCGGACTGCCCCTGCCGGAACTGGGCCTGCCTGCCGGCGAAGACATCGCCGCGAGCCTGAAACGCGGGGAAAGCGTCCGCAACCGGGAGGCTGCGCTGATCACGCGCGACGGCGGACAATTGGATTGCCTGGTATCGGCCGCCTCGATCACGATCGGCGGCCTGCCTCGAGCGCTGGTGGTGATGCAGGACATCACCGAGCGCAAGCGCTCCGAGACCGAGCTGCTGACGGCCATCGAGGCCGTCATGCAGGACACCTCCTGGTTCAGCCGCGGCATCATCGAAAAGCTGGCGCAATTGCGCCAGCCCGCGCCGGCCACGCTCGACGCCGCGGAACTCGCCCAGCTCACCTCGCGCGAACGCGAAGTCCTGGGGCTGATGTGCCAGGGCCACGACGACGACGGCATCGCCCGGCACCTGAAACTCTCGCGCAACACCGTGCGCAATCACGTGGCCACGATCTACAGCAAGATCGGCGTGCACCGCCGCAGCGCCGCCATCGTCTGGGCGCGCGATCGCGGCATAACCGGCCGCGAGGCCGCCCGCAAGGGCGAAAAGAGCCATCCCGGCTGAACCCGAATTCTTACAATTTGATTCAAAATATCCAGGCCAGCGGCGTCGCCGAAGATAAGGCCGAGTTAGCGATCGGTGGACGCTAAAATTCACCAAGTTCGGCGAAACACACGACTACATAGCCCCAAATTCCGCAATACCACCTGCATTGCACAAACCGCGCGCAGCTTCTTACGATCCGCCGATCCAGCCCTTGCCCAGCAAGCCGCTCGATTCCGCAAGACCGACAGGAGCCCGTTCATGCAGACCGCCTACATCCCCGTTCCGACGCCCGCCAAACCGGCGGCCGCGCCCGCCTGGACCGCCGCCGACATCATGGCGCTCTACGAGATGCCGTTCATGGACCTGGTTTTCCGCGCCCAGCAGACGCACCGCGCCCATTTCGATCCGAACGCCATCCAGCTGTCCAGCCTGCTGTCGATCAAGACCGGGGGCTGTCCCGAGGATTGCGCCTACTGCCCGCAGTCCTCGCACTACGATACCGGCCTGGACGCGGACAAGCTCATGCCGCTGGAAGACGTGGTGGCGGCGGCGCGCGCCGCGCAGGCCGGCGGCGCGCAGCGCTTCTGCATGGGCGCCGCCTGGCGCAGCCCCAAGCCGCATCATCTGGATGCCGTGGCCGAGATGGTCAGCGCCGTCAAGGCGCTGGGCCTGGAAACCTGCGTCACCCTGGGCATGCTGCGCGACGGGCAGGCCGAACAGCTCAAAGAGGCCGGCCTGGACTACTACAACCACAACCTGGACACCTCGCCCGAGTTCTACGGCAAGATCATTTCCACCCGCACCTACCAGGATCGCCTGGACACGCTGGACCGCGTGCGCGACGCGGGCATCAGCGTGTGCTGCGGCGGCATCGTCGGCATGGGCGAATCGCGGCGCGAGCGCGCGGGCCTGATCGCCCAGCTGGCCAGCATGGAGCCCTACCCCGAATCCGTGCCGATCAACAATCTCGTCCAGGTGGAAGGCACGCCGCTGGCCGGCGTGGAAGCGCTGGACCCCTTCGAATTCGTGCGCACGATCGCGGTCGCCCGGATCGCCATGCCGCGCGCCGCGGTGCGGCTGTCGGCCGGCCGCGAGGCCATGGACGACGCGCTGCAGGCCCTGTGCTTCATGGCGGGCGCCAATTCCATGTTCTACGGCGACGCATTGCTCACCACCGCCAATCCGCAGATGGAAGCCGACCAGCGCCTGCTGGCGCGCCTGGGCATGCGGATCGACGCCGCGCAACACGTGACGGATGCCGCGACGTGCCGCTGACCCCCGGCCTGCTCTACCTGCTTGCCAGCGTCGCCTGCAGCGTCACGGTGGCCGTGCTGCTGAAGCTGGCCCGGCGCTGGCAGGTCGACGTGCGGCAGGCCATCGCCATGAACTACCTGGTGGCCGCCCTCCTCTGCTGGGCCGTGCTGCGGCCGGATCCGGGCGGCCTGCTCGCGCCGAGGACACCCTGGATGGTTCTGGCCGCGCTGGGCGTCCTGCTGCCCAGCGTGTTCCTGGCCATGGCGGCGGCCGTGCGCCATGCCGGCATCGTGCGCAGCGACGCCGCGCAGCGCCTGTCGCTGTTCATTCCGCTGTTGGCGGCGTTCCTGCTGTTCGGCGAGCCGCCCAGCGGCCGCAAGCTGGCCGCGACCGCGCTGGCCGCCGGCGCGCTGTATTGCCTGCTGCGCCGCGCCGCCCCGGCGGCTTCGTCCAGTGTGGGCGGCGAGGCCGGCGGTGGCCGCGCGGCCTGGGCCTGGCCGCTGGCGGTCTGGCTGGGCTACGGCCTCATCGACATTCTGTTCAAGCAGGTGGCGCGCGCGGGCACGGCGTTCGCGGGCGGTCTGCTCCTGGCGTTCGTCCTCGCGGGACTGCTGATGCTGGCCTACCTGCTGCTGCGCCGGGTGCGATGCCAACCCAGGCACCTGGCCGCCGGCGTGGCGCTGGGGCTGGCGAACTTCGGCAATATCCTGACCTATATCCGCGCCCACCAATCGCTGCCCGAACATCCCGCGCTGGTATTCGCATCGATGAACATGGGAGTGATCACGCTGGGCACGCTGGTCGGCGCGCTGGCCTTCCGCGAACCGTTGTCGCGCCTGAACGCGCTGGGCATCGCGCTGGCCCTGGCCGCCATAGTGCTGATGGCGCCCTGGTAAAGGCGCCACCGGCGGCTCAGGTGCCGGTGCGGGCCTCGCGCCCCGCGTCGGCCTCGTCTTCGTTCTCGGCGGCCTGCGCGGGCACGGTTTCGGCAACCGGGGCGACGCTCGCGGGATCGGGCTGCGCCATTTCCATGGCGATGTCGTTCTCGGGATCCACGCGGGGATCCAGCACCGCCGCGGCGGGCGAGCTTTGCAGGGTGTCGGGCATGGGCACGAAGTGCGTCGGCGCCTCTTCCACCTGGTGCGCGCCGGTAACGCGGGTGGGACGCACGTGCCAGACCAGGATCACGGCGCAGGCCGAGGTGAACACGTAGTACATGCTGGGACCGGCCAGCGACATCAGCACGCCCGCGATCATGGGGCCCACGCAGGCGCCCACGCCGTAGGTCATGAGCAGCACGGCCGACAGGCTGACGCGGCGCTCGGATTCGACGTGGTCATTGGCGAACGCCGCCCCCAGCGGATATAGCGTGAACTGCAGCACGCCGAAGACGCAGGACATGGCGACCAGGGCCCAGTACGGCAACGCGATCCAGCCCCACATGACGGCGGGCAGCAGCACCAGCAGCAAGGCATTGAAGCGGATCAGGCCGGCCCGGTTGATGCGGTCGGACAGCCAGCCCATGGGCCACTGCGACAGCAGGCCGGCCGTCACGGCGGCGGCCACGAAGATGGCCGCCTGCGAGGTGGACAGGCCGTGCTTGGCGGCATACACGGCGGCCAGGCCATAGAACGCGCCTGAAAGATTGCCCGCCACGAACAGCACCGTCATCGACAGCGGCACCCGCCGCATGAAGAAACGGATGTCCAGCGGCGCCGGCAGCGGCGTGGGCGGGTGGGAACGCGCCGTGACGGCGATGGGCACCAGGCACAGCACCAGGCACATCGCCACCAGCGTCAACGGACGCAGGTCCAGCGTGGCGTACGCGGTCAGGGCAAGCTGCCCCAGCACCGTGCCCAGGCCGGACACGACCATGTAGACGGAGAAGACGCGTCCGCGCTGGTGGTTTTCGGTCTGCTCGTTGAGCCAGCTCTCGATCACCATGAACTCGGTCACCATGACGATGCCGGAAATGACGCGGAACACCAGCCACAGCGGCATCGATTCGACCAGCGTCTGGGCCAGGATCATGCTGGTGGCGATGGCGGCGCAGGCCACGAATGCACGGATGTGGCCCACGCGGATGATCAGCCGGTGGCCGAGGCGCGCGCCGCACACGAGGCCGAGGTAGTAGCCGGCGATCAGCGCGCCGATCCACACTTCGCTGACGGACTGCGCCGTCAGCCGGAGCCCCATATAGGTATTGAAAAGACCCGTGCCGATCAGCATCAGCAGGGTCGCGAAATACAGCGAGGAGAATGAAGAGAGCGTGGCAAGCATGGCGTCGGCAACCGCTGCTGGCGGCAGCGCTGCGGGCCGCCATGGCGGCCCGCAGCGCTGAGCGGTAAAACAGGAACTGCGTGGAATCAGACTTGCGACAGCATCGTGGCGGCGTCGCTGACTTCGAACTTGCCAGGCGCTTCGACGTTCAGCTGCTTGACCACGCCGTCGACGATCAGCGCCGAGTAGCGCTGCGAACGCACGCCCATGCCGCGCTGGACCAGGTCCAGCTCCAGGCCCAGTGCCTGGGTCCACAGCGCGGAGCCGTCGGCCAGCATGCGGACCTTGCCGTCGGTCTTCTGTTCACGGCCCCACGCGCCCATGACGAACGCATCATTGACGGACACGCACCAGATTTCATCGACGCCCTTGGCCTTCAGGGCCGCGGCCTGCTCCACGTAGCCCGGCAGATGCTTGGCCGAGCACGTGGGCGTGAAGGCGCCGGGCACGGCAAACAGCGCGATGGTCTTGCCGCGGGCCAGGTCGGCGACCTGGAACGCATTGGGGCCCAGCGAGCAGCCGGCGGTTTCGGTTTCGATGAATTCGGTCAGGGTGCCGTCCGGCACGCGGTCGCCGACTTTGATCGTCATGTGAATCTCCAGGGTGTGAGGGGCAATGCATTGGGGCAGGATGGCCCCACAGGCTCCATCATAGTTCCTGCGCGCCCGCCCTGCTGCGGGACGGGAGCCGGGAAAAGAAGATGCACAGTCTGAAACGACTCCACACCGCCCTCTCATGGCCTCGAAACGGCAGATTGCCATAATCTTGGGTTGGAAATCCTTGCCCGCGGACGCCGCCGACAGGGGCGCGGGCGCCAAGCGGAGATTCACCGATGCGCAAGATACTGACCGGCCTGGCCTGGATGCTGGGCGCAGCCGCTCCAGCCTGGGCGGCCCCCGATGCCAGCGAACAGATCCAGTACGACTCCTTCGTCACGGCCGCGGGCGCGTCCAATGGCGCGGCCCGCGCCTGCGGCGCCTCCGAGCCCGACCTCGCCCAACATCAGGCCACTGCCCGCAAGAACCTGCTCCAGTACGCCCGGGAATACGGATTTGCCGCGGGCGGCTATGACGCGCTGTTCAAGAAGGGGCAGGCCGAGGGCAAGACGATGATGGACGAGATGAAGCGCTCCGGCGTGGACGGCTGCCGGGGCGTCCTGGGCGGCTTCCAGAACGAACGCGTGATGGATTACGAGGACATGAAAAAGGCGTTGGCGGAGGTCAATGACGGCTTGCCCGGAGAGGATGCCAACTAGCCTGGCGCCGAGTCTTGCAACGCCAGGCGCCGGGCCGCACGCAAAGCCCCGCTCCTACAAGCCCTTCTGCTTGAACCAGTCGAGCATGCGGGTCCAGGCCTGTTCCGCCTCCGCCTTGCGGTACGACGGCCGGTAATCCGCATGGAACGCATGCGGCGCGTCCGGATAGACATCGATCCGGGACGCCTTGGCCGCTGCGGGCCCCTGGGCAAGCGCGATCCGCATGCGATCGACATCGGCCTGCGAGATGCCCGCGTCCTTGCCGCCATAGGCCCCCAGCACGGGAGCCTTCAGCTCGTTCACCAGGCTGAGCACGGACTTGGGCTTCAGTTCGCTCGGCTCGCCGGCCAGTTGGCCGTACCAGGCCGCGCCCGCTTTCAGCTTGGGATTGTGCGCGGCGTATAGCCAGACCTGGCGGCCGCCCCAGCAGAAACCCAGTATGCCCAGCTTGCCGGGGTCCCCGCCGTTGGCGGCGGCCCACACCGCGGTGGCGTCCAGATCGCCCTGGACCTGGGCGTCGGGCACCTTGCCGATGATTTCCGCCTGGAGCTTGGGAATATCGGTGTATTGGGAGGGATCGCCCTGGCGGGCGAACAGTTCGGGCGCAACGGCCAGATAGCCCAGGTGGGCCAGCCGGCGGCATACGTCCTGGATATATTCATGCACTCCGAATATCTCCGACACCACCAGCAGCGTGGGCAGGTTCTTCTTGCCCTGCGGCGCCGCGCGGTAGGCGGGGATCTTGCCGTCCGGGGCGGGGATGTCGATCTTGCCGGCCACGAGGCCGTCGGCATTCGTGGAAATGGCCGTCTGCGCCACGGCCTGGCCGGCCGCCAGCGAAAATCCGGCCGCCACCGAAGTGGCAATGAAGCCCCGCCGGTCCAGCTTCAGGGGCGGAAGCAGGCTGTCGAACTGCGCGTCCTGGTCTTTCATCGAGCGTCTCCTGGCAAAGGCCGGCCAGGGGCGTCCGAACGCCCCCGCGGCCAGCCTGGTTCACTTCAGGGAGAAGTCCACGCGCGAGGGCTGCCCCTCGTCCTTGATGCCATCCGCGTCCAGTTGCGGCGCAACGATGAACACCCGTTCCGCGAGTCCTTCCTGGGCTTGCAGCTTCTCATAAACCGCCTGCGCGCGGGCATCCGCCAATTGCCGCAACTGCTCTTCGCCGACGGGCGCCACGCTGCGCAGCATCTCCTCCATCTGCTCCGCCGGCACGGACTTGGCCATGCCGATGAAATTGCGCGGCTTGTCCTTGATGTCCGTATCGTCGTAGACCTCTTCCAGGTACTTGGCGCGCTCGGCGGCCGATACCTGGACCCCGGCCGGATTCGGCTTCTTGCCCCGCGGGGCGGTGTCGGCCGCCTTGGCGGCGCGGATCTGGTTGTCGACCCAGGCCTGGCGCAGGCCTTCCATGTCGGTCTTGGGATCGGCGCGGCCGCTGATGTCCATCTTCAGCGCGGGACGGTCCAGAAGGGCCTTGGTCAGCGTGTCGATGCGCTGCACGCTGTCTTCCGTCAAGGCCGCGCTGCCGGGCGCGAATTCGACGTAGGACAGTTCCTCGCCGCCGCCGAAGGCCGAGGCCAGCAGGCTGAAAGGCGAGGTCACGGCCTTGACCACCAGATTCATCAGCACGCGGACCACGATACCGCCCACCGAGAACTCCGGGTCGTCCAGCGATCCGGAAATCGGCAGATTGATGTCGATATTGCCGCGCGAATCCTTCAGCAGGGCCACCGCCAGCAGCACGGGCAGCTTGGTCGCGTCGGGGCTGTTCGTCTTGTCGCCGAAGGTCAGCTGGTTGAGCACGACGTGGTTGGACGCCTGCAGCGCCCGGTCCTTGATCTTGTATTCCAGATCGACTGACAGCTTGCCGCGCTTGATGGGATAGCCCACGTACTTGGCGGAATAGGTATTGAAGCGCGGCAGGTCCACGCCCTTGGCCGAGGCCTTCAGGTCCAGCGACAGGTACTTGGCGAACGGCTGCACGATGCCGCTGATCGACAGGGGCGCCGTCGTGTAGACGCGGCCCGTGACCTTAACCTTGGCGGGCTGGGGATTGGTGGACGAGACCGCCGTGATCGAACCCTCGACGCTGGACAGTTCCGCCACGTAGTTGGGCTTCACGAAGCGATCGGTGAAGGTCATGCGGCCGCGCTTCAGGGTGACGCTGTTGACCGCGATGTCCGGCATGGCGCTGGATCCGTTCTTGGCGGCGGGCTCCGCGGGCGGCGCGCTGCGGCGGCCCGGCGTCTGCGTGTCCTGCGTGATGGACCCGCCCGCCTGGCCCGGCGCCGCCACCAGGTCCATGACGTTCAGGCGACCCTGGGCATTGAGCAGCACGCGGCCGTAGAAGTCTTCCAGCGCGATGTCGCCCAGCCTGGCGCCGATCTTGTCGCCCGCCACCGAGATGTCCATGCCCGAGAAGCCCAGCCGTTTCCAGTTCAGGAAGTCGTCGTTGTTGACGCGGTCCTGGAGGTCCACGCCCGTGACCTCGACGCCGCCCTTCCAGCTGGCCTTCATCGGCGCGTTGCCGGCCGCGGCCGCGAACTCCGCATTGCCCTTGGCGCCCAGCGTCACGGCGCGCACCGTGGCGTTCAGGCTGGAGGCCGCGTACGGCGCGAAAGAGGCGACGTTCAGCTCGGACAGGTCCACGGACGTCTTCACCGTCAGCGGCTGCGGCGTGAAGGCGCCCCTGAGGTCCAGCTTGCCGTTGCCCTGGATGCCCGCCGCCGCCAGGGTGAAGTTGCTCTGCCCCGGCCCCATGGCAAGGCGGTCGGCGGTCACGCGCAGGCTTTGCAGCGCGATGTCCAGCGCGGGCTTGAGGGATTCATCGCGCGCCTTGAACTGGGTCAGGTCTGCCTGGACCGCGGTCGCGGACGCGTCCACGGCGCCCTTGGCCTCGCGCACATGCACTTGCGCCGTCGCGCCCAGCCGGCCATCGAGCAGCGAGATCGGCGCCGCGCTGCGGACGGCCGGAGCCAGGGGCGCCAGCGCGATGTTGCCCAGGCGCACGCCCAATTCCAGCGACAGCGGCTTCAGGACCAGCGGGCCCTTGGCGCGCAGCCAGCCCCCGTCGGTGCTGTTGTCCATGGTCAGCCACAGATTGATGGGCTCGTCCTTCACCTGCGGCAGGGCCACGCCTTCGACCGTGGCGGCCAGGCCGGTCATGACGTAGTCCAGCTTGCTGATCGCATCGGTGACGTAGACCTCGCCCTCGTGCAGGTTGAAGGCGTCCAGCGCCACTTTCCAGTCCTCGGGCGCGGCGGCGGGAGCGGGCTCGGCGGGCGCCGCGGGAGCGCCGGCGCCGGCCGCGGGATCCGCCGGAGCAGGAACAGGAGCGGCCCCGCCGGCGGGAGCGGCCGCAGGGTCCGCCGCGCCGGCCTGCGCGGAGGCCGGCGCGGCGCCCGCGACAGCCGCTTGGTCCGTCGCCTTCCTGGGATCCAGGCCGCTGGCCTTGCGGAGCTTGTCCGCCACGGGCGTGGCGGTGGGTTCGACGCCGCCCAGCTGCTTCAGCTGCGCGACCACGTCCTGCCAGTTCAGATGCTCGTTGGCGTAGCGCCGCACGTGGATCTGCGGCGCCCAGAGGCCCACCTCGCCCACGTAGACGCGGCGCGCTATCGGTTCGAGCTCCAGCCGGGTGACGGTCAGCGCGCTCCATGCGGCCAGGCCCTGTCCGGAGGTGTCGCGCAGGTCGAAACGGCGCAGCCCCAGGTCGCCGACGATCCGGATCTTGGGCGGCGCATCCTTGGGCTGCTCGAACACGACCTGCAGATTGGAATCCAGCAGCGCGCTTTCGAGCTTGAACGGCAGGGGCATGGGCCAGACGTCCGCCCATTTCTCGAGCTGCAGGCCGTCGAACGCGACCTGCAACGTGGACGAAGGCACCACGTCGAAAGGACGGGCCACGCCGGTCAGGTCGAAGGGGCTGCCGTTGATGCGCAGATGCAGGCGAGGCTGCACGTCGATGTCGGTGGCGTAGCCGAAGGTCGAAATGAAGGGCACGCCCACGCCGAGTTCGTCCACGACCTGCTTGCGGCCGGTGACCTTGTCGTCCAGCGTGATGGAGCCGTTCTCGATCACCATGTTGTTCAGCGAGAAGCGGGGCAGCCCTTCGTCCGGCTTGGGCGGCTTCTCGGGCTTGGCGGCCGCCAATTCGGCCACGCGTTGCTCAATATCAGAGAAATTGAAGCGGGTGACGTCCTCGCGCACGATGGCGATGTTAGGCTCGCGCAGCGTCAGGCGGTCGACGACGGGCGCAAACCAGAACAGCGAGGTCCAGGCGGCGCTGGCATCCAGTTCGGCCAATGTGAGCAGCGGCGTCTGCGAGCCGGGCTGGGCCACGGCCAGGTCGCGCGCGCGGATGGTCAGCGTGAACGGATTGAAGGTGATCTTGCCGACGGAGACGTCGCGGCCGATCATTTTGGAGACGTCCTGGGTCAGGACGTTGCCCAGTATCTTGGGGACTTGCCAGGCAGCGACGCCGAAGAGGACCAGTATGAATGCCGCAATGCCCAGAAGAATTTTGCCGACCCGGCGTGTCAACCGAAGCTTAGGCATCCGCAAGGGCATTGCACGTCTCCTGATACGAATTGAAGGCCGTGCGATCCCGTCCTTCTAATGACTACAGGCGCGATTATCGCGCCCCCTGCACCGCTCGTCTATCATAGGCGTATCAGCGGCCTTGCCCGGCCAGCCGGGGCCGCTCTTTTCAAACATTAACAATTCTCGCTCCTGATTCCCATGTCCACGTCCACCCCCACCTTGAGCCACCTGGATGAAGCCGGCCAGGTCCGCATGGTCGACGTCATCGCCAAGTCGGACACCGAACGCGTGGCGATCGCCACCGCCGGGATACGCATGAACGCCGTGGCCTACGGCCTGCTGACCCAGCCGGGCCAGGGCAAAGGCGAGGTCCTCAACACCGCGCGCGTGGCCGCCATATTGGCCGCCAAGCGCTGCGCGGAGCTGATCCCGCTGTGCCATAGCCTGCCGCTGTCCTTCGTCGGCATCGAGTTCGCGCTGGACGACGCCGCCCACCGGATCGACATCCTGGCCACCTGCCGCACCAGCTATAAGACGGGCGTGGAAATGGAAGCCATGACGGCCTGCAGCGTGGCCGCGCTGACCATCTACGATATGTGCAAGGCTGCCGACAAGGGCATCGTGATCGAGCAAGTTCGCCTCAAGTACAAGGCGGGAGGAAAAAGCGGTGAATGGCGCAACGATTAATCTTCTCTATTTCGCGCGCGTGGCCGAATTGGTCGGCAAGCGCTCCGAGGCCTGGCCCCTGGAAGAAGATTCCACGGGCGCGCAGCTGCTTGCCGCCCTGGGCGAACGCTATCCCCAGCTGGCTCCCGCCGCGCGCCTGAAGCTGGCCATCAACCAGACCCACGCCAAGCCGTCCGCCCCCATCCGCGCGGGCGACGAGGTCGCGGTATTCGAACCCGTCACCGGAGGGTGAACGCCATGATCAGCGTCCAGGAAGCCGATTTCGACGGCGCCGCGCTCACGGCCGCGCTGCGGGAAAGCGCCGGGCCGGGCGTGGGCGGCATCGTCACGTTCGTGGGCTATGTGCGCGACTACTCGCCCGACACCCCCACCGACACGCTCTTTCTCGAACACTATCCCGGCATGTGCGAACGCGAGCTCGAAGAGATCGCCGCGACCGCCCGCGCCCGCTGGAATCTCGACGGCACGGTGATCGTGCACCGCGTGGGCGCGCTGCCCCGCAACGCCCAGATCGTCTTCGTGGCGGCGGCCAGCGCCCATCGGGGCGACGCTTTCCGCGGCTGCGAATACATCATCGACGCGCTCAAGACCCGGGCCCCCTTCTGGAAGCGCGAGACCCTCGCGGGCGGCGACAGCTTCTGGGTGGAACAACGCCAATCCGACCAGGACCGCACGCAATCCTGGGATGAAAAGGCCCCCACGCCGCGCGCGACGCGCGTGCTGCCCCCCGAGGGGGCCGTTCTTGCCTCGGGGCGGCCCAGCGGCAAAAAATCCTCCACGGCAAAGAAGGAGCATCCATGAGCGACGAAAGCCCCGTTTCGCTGGCCTGCGCAGTGCTGACGGTCAGCGACACCCGCAGCGCGGGCGACGACACCTCCGGCAACCTGCTCGCCCAGAACCTGGCGCGCGCGGGCCACCAATGCGTGCGGCGCGACATCGTCAAGCACGATCTCTACCAGATCCGCCGCATCCTGAGCGAATGGATCGCCGACCCGGAGGTCCAGGTCATCATCACGACCGGCGGCACCGGCTTCGCTCCCCGCGACCAGACGCAGGCGGCGGTCCTGCCCCTGCTGGATTACGAAGTCCCCGGTTTCGGCGAACTGTTCCGCCAGCTCTCCCACGCGGAGATCGGCAGCTCGGCCATCCAGTCGGGCGCCTTCGCGGGCTCGGCCAACCGCAAGCTCGTCTTTTGCCTGCCCGGCTCCAACAACGCCTGCGAAACGGCCTGGGAACAGATTCTCCGCGAACAGCTGGACAGCCGCCACCGCCCCTGCAATTTCGCCACGCAATTCAAGAACCGCGAAGAAGGCAACTGACCCATGCTGGATTTCGATCAAGCCCAGACCCTGCTGGCCAACGCCGCGGGTCCGCTGCAACGCAGCGAGGAAGTCCGCCTGGCCGACGCCGCCGGCCGCGTGCTGGCCGCCGATCTCCAGGCGACCGTGGATATCCCCCCGGCCGACAACAGCTCGATGGACGGCTACGCGCTGCGCATGGCCGACTGGGGGCCCGGCGTCCGCCTGCCCATCCAGCAACGCTGCTATGCCGGCGACATGCCGGAACCGCTCAAGCCGGGTCACGCCATCCGGCTGTTCACGGGCAGCCTGATTCCCGCGGGCGCGGACACCGTCGTCATGCAGGAAGACGCCGTGGAAGCCGACGGCCACGTGGAAATCTCCCGCCAGCCCGAATCCGACCTGTACATCCGCCGCCGCGGCGAAGACACCATGGCCGGCTCGCCGCTGCTGGCCGCGGGCACGCTGCTGGAGGCCGCGCACGTGGCGCTGCTGGCCTCGCAGGGCCTGGCCAGCGTGCCGGTGTTCGGGCAATTGCGCATGGGCATCCTGACCACCGGCGACGAACTGGTCCTGCCCGGCCAGCCTCGCGCGACGGAGCAGATCTACAATTCCAACGGGCCGATGCTGGCCGTGCTCGCGCGCGGCATGGGCGCCCTGCCCGTGCACGTGCTGCATGCGCGCGACACCGAGGAAGACCTGTTGGCGGCCTTCAAGACGCTCCTGGCGGACTGCGACCTGGTGCTGACCGTGGGCGGCGTGTCGGTCGGCGAACGCGATCTGGTCAAGCCCGCCCTGGCCGCGCTGGGCGGCGAGCTGTCGTTGTGGAAGGTGCGCATGAAACCGGGCAAGCCGGTGGCGCTGGCGAAGATCGACGGCAAGCCCGTGGTCAGCCTGCCTGGCAATCCGGTCTCCGCCTACGCGGTGTTCGCCATGCTGGTGTCGCCGCTGGTGCGGCGCATGCAGGGCCGCGAAACGCTGTTTCCGCCGATCAGCCACCTGCCGCTGCGCACCGAACAGCCTCGCCAGGACGCTCGCGAGGAATTCCTGCGCGTGCAGCGCCGCCCGGCGGAGGATGGCGGCGCCGAGCTGGTGCCGTATGTCCACCAGGGATCGGGCGTGATCAGCTCGCTGCCCTGGGCAACCGGGCTGGCCCGCCTTCCGGCGGGCGTGCCGGTGCACGACAACGACCGGGTTCCCTACTACGACCTGCGCTACTGGCTGGCGTAGCGTTCGGCCGCCGGGCCCGCGAGCGCCCGGATCGGCCGCGCAGGCGGCGTCAGCCGCCGATGTAGCTCATTTCGATCTTGCGCGACGGGTCCGCCATGTTGCGGCCGCGCTGTTCGGAGTAGTTGTCGCCGCGCCCGCCCCAGATGCCCGCCAGGATGCGCGCCAGTTCGTCGTCGCTGGCGCCGTCGCGCAGCGGCGCCCGCAGGTCGTACCCTTCGTGCGCGAACAGGCACAGGAAAAGCTTGCCCTCGGGCGACAGGCGCGCGCGCGTACAGCCGCCGCAGAATGCGTGCGTGACGCTGGAGATGACGCCGATTTCGCCGCCGCCGTCCGTGTAGCGCCAGCGTTCGGCCACGCGCCCCATCTCGCCGTCCGCGATGGGCTCGATCGGATAGGCCGCGCCGACGCGGTCCAGCACTTCCTGGCTGGGCACCACTTCGGCCAGGTTCCAGCCGTTGGTATTGCCCACGTCCATGTATTCGATGAAGCGCAGGATGTGGCCGGTGTTGCGGAAGCGCGCGGCCATGGGCAGGATCTGGCCGTCGTTCAGGCCGCGGCGCACCACCATGTTCACCTTCACCGGCGCCAGGCCGGCCTCGGCCGCGGCGTCGATGCCGCGCAGCACGTCGTCCGGCGTGAAGCCGCTGTCGCTCATGCCCTGGAACATGGCGGGATCCAGCGCGTCCAGGCTGACCGTGACCCGCGTGAGCCCCGCCCGCGCGAGGTCGGCGGCCTTGCGGGCCAGCACGCTGCCGTTGGTGGTCAGGGTGAGATCCAGCGGGCGGCCCTGCGGCGTGCGCAAGCCGGCCAGCAGGCCCACCAGGTTCTCCAGGTGCTTGCGCAGCAGCGGCTCGCCGCCGGTGAGGCGGATCTTTTCCACGCCGAGGCGGGTGAAGATGCCCGCCAGGCGGCTGATCTCCTCGAACGAGAGCAGCGCCGAATGCGGCATGAAGGTATAGCTGCTGTCGAACACTTCGCGCGGCATGCAATACGTGCAGCGGAAATTGCAGCGGTCCGTGACCGATATCCGCAGGTCGCGCAGGGGCCGCGCGCGCAGGTCCAGGGCGGGCTGGCCCTCGGGCGGCAATTCCCCGGGCGCGGCGGGGGCCGGGCGGCCGGCCCGGTGATCGGCAAGGAGTATCACTTTGCTCATGGGAACATCATATCCCGGCGCCCGCCGCCGATGGGAAGGCTTCTTCGAGGGTTTGCAGGCGCCCGGTGTCGCGGGCGTCGTAACCCGCCAGTTGCCCGACATAGCCGACGTAGTCCGGACTGCGCATGATGGACAGCAGGTCGCGCATGGCGGGAGTTTCGAGCGCCGACTTGCGGATGGCGAAGAAATAGCGCTCGCGCACGAGCGCAATGAAGTCCAGCCCGAACCGGCAGGCGGCCGTCTCCACGCCCATCCCCGTGTCCGCCATGCCGCTGGCGATGTGCGCGGCGATGGCCATATGGGTGAATTCGTTGGTGTCGTAGCCCTGGACCTCGCCGGTCGACACCCCCGCGCGGTCCAGCATCAGCTCGACCAGGTGGCGGGTGCTGGAACCGATCTGGCGATTGACGAAGCGCACGTCGGGGCGCGCCAGGTCCGCCATGCCCCGTATGCCCTTGGGGTTGCCGGCGGTGACGAACAGGCCGGTGTTGCGCACCGCCAGGTGGATGAGCACGTTTTCGTCCGCATGCAGCCATTGCGCGTAGCGCTCCATGATGGGCGACTCGAAATCGCCCAGCGGCACCTGGAAGCCCGCCAGGTCGCATTCGCGGCGCTCGAGAGAGGCCAGCGCCTCGCTGGCGGTGCGGTAGCGCAGCTCCAGGCCGGGCTTGCGGCTGCCCATGTGCTGCATCAGCGATTCCACCGCGAAACCGTGGCTGGCATGCAGCCGCAGGTGCGGACCGCTCTCGGGCAACAGGCGCTCGAGCTCTTCCTGCAACTCCGAGGCCATGCTTTCCAGGGTGGGCATGAGGCGCGCCTCGATGCGCCGGTTGGCCCACAGCAGGCGCTGCGCGAACGGCGCCAGCTGGGTGCCCTGGCGGCGGTTGGTGATGAGCAGTTGCGTGCCGAAGATGCCCTCGAACCGCCGCAGCACGCCCCAGGCATGCCGGTAGGACAGCCCGCAGGCCCGGCAGGCGCCGGCGATATTGCCCGTGGCGTCGATGGCCGCCAGCAGCGCCAGCATGTCCTGCAGGGGCACGGCCGCCGAGCCGTCCCCGCCCAGCATCCATTGCGGACGCAGACCGATGCGGAACTTATATGTCATTTATTTCTTATTGAAGACGTTCACTTAGCTATATAGAGTACACAAATCACACGGAAGCCGGGTGATTTATATGCTTTTAAAAACATATAAATTCAAAACAGCACCCCGGCCCGCACACCAGCACTACAGGAGGAGACCGACGTGCAACCGCGCGAGGCAACATCCGAACTGGCGTCCAGCGGCGGCGCCCGGGGCGGCCAGATGGCCCTGGACGCGGCCCAGGCGTCCCCCGCACCGGCCATCGCCGCGACCGCCCGCATTCTGTCCCGGCTGAAAGACCTGCCGGGGCCGCTGCTTCCCGTGCTGCACGCCGTGCAGCACGAATTGGGCTGTATCCCGGCCTCGGCGGTCCAGACGATCGCCGAGGCCCTGAACCTGTCCCGCGCCGAGGTCCACGGCGTCATCACCTTCTATCCGCATTTCCGCAGCGAACCGCCGGCGTCGCACAAGCTGGAGGTCTGCCGCGCGGAATCCTGCCAGGCCATGGGCGGCGAACGCCTGGCCGACCACGCGCGCGCGGCGCTGGGCTGCGATTTCCATGCCCATTCGGCCGACGGCAATTTCTCGCTGGAGCCGGTGTACTGCCTGGGCCTGTGCGCCCAGTCGCCCGCCGTCATGCTGGACGGCCGCCCCGTGGCCCGCGTCACGCCCGAAAAGCTGGACCGCCTGCTGGCCCGCGCGCTGGAGGGCACGTCATGAGCCCCCCCATCGTCATCTACGTGCCGCGCGACGCTGCGGCCCTGGCCATGGACGCGGACACGGTGGCCCGCGATATCGAGCGCATCGCCGACGAGCGCGGCCTGCCCGTGCAGATCGTGCGCAATGGATCGCGCGGCCTGCTCTGGCTGGAGCCCCTGGTGGAAATCGGCACGCCGCAGGGCCGCATCGCCTACGGGCCCGTGCAGCCCGAGGACCTCGCCGGGCTGTTCGACGCCGGCTGGCTGGCGGACGGCGCGCATCCGCTGCGCCTGGGCCCGACCGAGGAAATCCCCTACCTGAAGCACCAGGAACGCCTGACCTTCGCGCGTGTCGGCGTGACCGACCCGCTGTCGCTGCAGGACTATGCCGCGCACGGCGGCCTGCAGGGGCTCAAGCGGGCGCTGGCCATGGAGCCCGGCCAGATCATCGACGAACTGGTGGAGTCTGGCCTGCGCGGCCGCGGCGGCGCGGCGTTCCCGACCGGCATCAAGTGGAAGACCGTGGCCGCGGCTTCCGCCAGCCGGAAGTACATCGTCTGCAACGCGGACGAGGGCGACTCGGGCACGTTCGCCGACCGCCTGCTGATGGAAGGCGACCCCTACGTGCTGATCGAAGGCATGACCATCGCCGGCCTGGCGGTGGGCGCGACCTACGGCTACATCTACGTGCGCTCGGAGTACCCGCAGGCCATCGACACGCTGGAGGCCGCCATCGCGCGGGCCCGCAGCGTGGGCTGGCTTGGCGGCGACGTGCACGGCAGCGGCCGCCGCTTCGACCTGGAGGTGCGCGTAGGCGCGGGCGCGTATATCTGCGGCGAGGAAACATCCCTGCTGGAGAGCATCGAGGGCAGGCGCGGCGTGGTCCGCGCCAAGCCCCCGCTGCCCGCCGTCTCGGGCCTGTTCGGCAAACCCACGGTCATCAACAACGTGATTTCGCTGGCCACCGTGCCCATCATCCTGGCCAAGGGCGCCGCCTACTACCGCGACTACGGCGTGGGCCGTTCGCACGGCACCCTGCCTTTCCAGCTGGCCGGCAATCTCAAACACGGCGGGCTGGTGGAAAAGGCGTTCGGCCTGACCCTGCGCGACCTGCTGTACGGCTTCGGCGGCGGCAGCGCCTCGGGCCGCCCGCTGCGCGCGGTGCAGGTCGGCGGCCCGCTCGGCGCCTACCTGCCGGAATCGCAATGGGACGTGCCGCTGGACTACGAAGCCTACGTCCAGATCTCGGCCATGATCGGCCATGGCGGGCTGGTGGCCTTCGACGACACGGTCGACATGGCGCGCATGGCGCGCTATGCGATGGAATTCTGCGCCATCGAATCCTGCGGCAAGTGCACGCCCTGCCGCATAGGATCCACCCGCGGCGTGGAAACCATCGACAAGATCGCCGCCGGCGGGCCCGCCCGCGCGCAGCAGGTGCATCTGCTGCGCGACCTCTGCGACACGATGATGGCCGGTTCGCTGTGCGCGCTGGGGGGCATGGCGCCCTACCCCGTGCTGTCCGCGCTGAACCACTTTCCGCAGGATTTCGGCATCGAATCCTCCCAGCCTGCCGCGCACGCGGCCTGAACCCGAGACCGCCATGCTAGAAACCGTCATCAAGCGCGATCGCGACATGGGCACGCCGGCGCGCGAGTCCGCCGAGACCGTCACCCTCACCATAGACGGCCAGGCCATCACGGTGCCGGCCGGCACCTCGCTGATGCGCGCGGCCGCGGAAGCGGGCATCAACATCCCCAAGCTGTGCGCCACGGACAGCCTGGAAGCCTTCGGCTCGTGCCGGCTCTGCCTGGTGCAGATCGAAGGCCGGCGCGGCTACCCCGCCTCGTGCACCACCCCGGCCGAGGACGGCATGATCGTCCACACCGAGACGCCGAAGCTGCGCGACCTGCGCCGCGGCGTCATGGAGCTCTACATCTCCGATCATCCGCTGGACTGCCTGACCTGTCCGGCCAACGGCGACTGCGAGCTGCAGGACATGGCGGGCGTGGTGGGCCTGCGCAACGTGCGCTACGGTTACGATGGCGCCAACCATCTGCAGGACGCCAAGGACGAATCCAACCCCTACTTCACCTACGACCCGTCCAAGTGCATCGTCTGCAACCGCTGCGTGCGCGCCTGCGAGGAAACCCAGGGGACGTTCGCGCTGACGATCTCCGGCAAGGGCTTCGAATCACGGGTATCGGCAGGCCAGGACCAGCCGTTCCTGGACAGCGAATGCGTGTCCTGCGGCGCCTGCGTGCAGGCCTGCCCGACGTCCACCCTGCAGGAAAAGACCGTCATCATGATGGGCCAGGCCGAGCACTCGGTCGTGACCACCTGCGCCTATTGCGGCGTGGGCTGCGGCTTCAAGGCGGAGATGAAGGGCCAGGAAGTGGTGCGCATGGTGCCCTGGAAGGACGGCCAGGCCAATCGCGGCCACTCCTGCGTGAAGGGCCGCTTCGCCTGGGGCTACGCCACGCACAAAGAGCGCGTGCTCAAACCCATGATCCGCAAGCGCATCACCGATCCGTGGAAGGAAGTGTCCTGGGACGAGGCCATCGGCTACGCGGCTTCCGAATTCCGCCGCATCCAGGCCCGGCATGGTCGCGACGCGGTCGGCGGCATCACGTCCTCGCGCTGCACCAACGAAGAGACCTGGCTGGTGCAGAAGCTGGTGCGCGCCGCCTTCGGCACGAACAACGTCGATACCTGCGCGCGGGTCTGCCACTCGCCCACCGGCTACGGTCTGAAGCAGACGCTGGGCGAATCCGCCGGCACGCAGACGTTCGATTCGGTCATGCACACCGACGTGGTCATCGTGATGGGCGCCAACCCCAGTAGCGGCCACCCGGTGTTCGCCTCGCGCCTGAAGCGCCGCCTGCGCCAGGGCGCCCGCCTGATCGTGATCGATCCGCGCCGAATCGAACTCGTGAATTCGCCGCACATCAAAGCCGATTTCCATCTGCAGGTGCGGCCGGGAACCAACACCGCGCTGCTGTCCTCGATGGCGCACGTGATCGCCACCGAAGGCCTGATCGACGAGGCCTTCGTGGCCGGGCGCTGCGAAGCAAAGTCGTTCAGGCAATGGCGCGACTTCGTGTCGCTGCCCGAGAACTCGCCCGAAGCCATGGAGGAAATAACCGGCGTGCCCGCGCAGGCCGTGCGCGGCGCGGCGCGCCTGTATGCCACCGGCGGAAATGGCTCCATCTATTACGGCCTGGGCGTGACCGAGCACAGCCAGGGCTCCACCACGGTCATGGCCATCGCCAACCTGGCGATGGCCACCGGCAACGTCGGTCGCGAAGGCGTGGGCGTGAATCCGCTGCGCGGACAGAACAATGTGCAGGGCTCCTGCGACATGGGTTCCTTCCCGCACGAACTGCCGGGCTACCGCCACATTTCCGACGACGCGGTGCGCGGCCAGTTCGAGCGTGACTGGGGCGTGACCCTGCAGCCCGAGCCCGGCCTGCGCATCCCCAACATGTTCGATGCCGCGCTGGCCGGCTCGTTCAAGGGCCTGTACTGCCAGGGCGAGGACATCGTGCAGTCCGACCCCAACACCCAGCACGTGGCGGCCTCGCTGGCGGCCATGGAGTGCATCGTGGTGCAGGACCTGTTCCTGAACGAAACGGCGAAGTACGCGCACGTGTTCCTGCCCGGCTCCTCGTTCCTGGAGAAGGACGGCACCTTCACCAACGCCGAGCGCCGCATCTCGCGCGTGCGCAAGGTGATGGAGCCCAAGAACGGCAAGTCCGACTGGGAAGTGACGGTGGCGCTTTCCAACGCGCTGGGCTATCCCATGGACTACCGCCACCCCAGCGAGATCATGGACGAGATCGCCCGCCTGACCCCGACCTTCGCCGGCGTCAGCTACGACAAGCTGGACAGGCTGGGCAGCCTGCAATGGCCGTGCAACGAGGAAGCGCCGGAAGGCACGCCCATCATGCACATCGACGAATTCGTCCGCGGCAAAGGCAGGTTCATGATCACCAAGTACGTGCCCACCGACGAGCGCAGCACGCGCCGCTTCCCGCTGCTGCTGACGACGGGCCGCATCCTGTCCCAATACAACGTGGGCGCGCAGACCCGGCGCACGCCCAACGTGGTGTGGCATGGCGAGGATCTGCTGGAGCTGCATCCGCAGGACGCCGAGGACCGCGGCGTGCGCGACGGGGACTGGGTCGGCGTGCAGAGCCGCGCGGGCGAGACCGTGCTGCGCGCAACCCTGACCGACCGGGTGCAGCCGGGCGTGGTATACACGACGTTCCACTTCCCGGAATCCGGTGCCAACGTCGTCACCACCGACAGTTCCGACTGGGCGACCAACTGCCCCGAGTACAAGGTGACCGCCGTGCAGGTCACGCGCGTTTCCCAGCCCTCGGAATGGCAGCGCCAATGGTCGCGCTTTGCCGACATCCAGCAAAAGCTCCTGCGTGAACGCGAACGCGAGAGCGAAGCGGCGCTCACCGGGAAATGACCGCCGGACAAAACCGCCAAGACGCATCGATGCCCCCGCCACCGCCTTCATCCCGCTCCGACTGCGCGCAGGTCCAGGTAACCCGCCTGCGCGCGGGAGCCATCGCGCCCGGTTCCGAAGCCGATTACGTTGCCCTGGAAACGCCGGTGGCGCTCGAGTTCAACGGCATCAGCCACGCCACCATGCTGGCGACGCCCGCCGATCTCGAGGACTTCGCGCTGGGCTTCGCCCTGTCCGAAGGCATTGTCTCGGGCATCGGCGACGTGCGCGGCATCGACCTGCTGCCGCAGCCCGGCGGCATCGTGGTCCAGGTGGAAATCTCCACCGCCTGCGAAGTCCGGCTGAGATCGCGGCGGCGCGCCATGGCCGGCCGCACGGGTTGCGGCCTGTGCGGCGTGGAAACGCTGCCCGAGGTGCTGCGGCCCGTGGCGCCCGTCGCCAACAACGCTCCCGTGCGCTTCCAGACCGTGCTGGCCGCCATGCGCGACATCCGCGCGCTCCAGGCGCTGCACGACCTTACCGGCGCCACGCATGCCGCGGGCTGGACCGACGCAACGATGACGCTGGCGCGCGAGGACGTGGGCCGCCACAATGCATTGGACAAGCTCATCGGGGCGCTGGCGCGCCAAGGCGCGCGCGCGGGCGACGGCATCGTCGCCGTGTCCAGCCGGGCCAGTTTCGAGATGGTGCAGAAAACGGCGTCGGCCGGGATCAGGGTGCTTGCCGCGGTGTCCGCGCCCACCTCGCTGGCGATCCGCCTGGCGAACGAGGCCAACGTGACCCTGCTCGGCTTCCTGCGCGGGGACGACGCCACGCTGTACTCCCACCCTGAACGCATCACTACCTGAACCGGATCTCACGCAAGCATGGAAATCGGCAATCTCATCCGCATGGCCAATCGCATCGGCCAGTTCTTCGAAGCGATGCCCGACCGGCAGGAAGCGCTGGAAGGCGTGGCCAACCACATCCACAAGTTCTGGGAGCCGCGCATGCGCAACGAGCTGCTCGGTTTCCTGGCGCAGCGGCCCGATGGCGACGCCGGCGAGGAATGCCTGCACCCCCTGGTCCTGGAAGCGGTCACGCAGAACCGCCAGCGCCTCACGCCGCTCGCCCGGGCGCAGTAGCCGACACGGCGCGGAAAAAGGCGAAACTGCTACATTGGCAACCCGCGCCCTTTTTCCTTGCCTCCCGAATGAATTCCCTGCCCCGCGCGCCCCGAACCGGAGCGACACGTTGACCCTTCCTGAGATCCGCTGGGAAGAAAACCAGACCCCGCGCGCCGCGCGCTGGCGCTCCGAAAGCGGCGCCGCGCCGCCCAAGCGCGTCGTGCTCGCGGACGACACCCTCACCGCGGACATGGCGTACCGCCAGGCCTGCGAAGGCGTCGGGCTGCTGTGGCGCGGCGACTTCCAGAATGCGCGGCAGCTGCTGCAGGCCATGACGCGCCGCGTCGACAAACGGCCCCGCAAGCCCGTGGCCACGCTGCTGGACGCCTTCAACCAGCACCGCCAGATCCAGTCGCAGCGCGCGCGCATCCTCGGCATGCTGCTGATCCCCTTCGACGCCGGCCACGGCATCCCCCTGCGCCGCGCGCCCGACGCGCGGCAGGCCTGCGAAGCGGCCCACGGCCCCGCCCCCGAGCCGTATGTGGCGTCCCTGCGGGAGCTCCTGGGCCTGATCGGCGCCTTCGAATGGCGCAAGAAGGGCGTGGAGATTCCGGCGCTGGGCGCCCGGATCCATCCCCATTACGGCGTGTTCTCGCCTGTGCGCGGCGAATACGTGGAGCTGGTGGCGCGCGCGCCGCTGCCGCCCGGGGACACCGCCTTCGATATCGGCACGGGCACCGGCGTGCTGGCGGCCGTGCTGGCGCGGCGCGGCCTCAAGCGGGTCGTGGGCACGGACCAGGATGCCCGCGCGCTGGCCTGCGCCCGGGACAACCTGGAACGCCTCGGCCTCGAAGACAAGGTGGAGCTTGCGCAGGCCGACCTGTATCCGCAAGGCCGGGCATCGCTGATCGTCTGCAATCCGCCCTGGCTTCCGGCGCGCCCCAGCTCGCCGGTGGAACATGCCGTCTACGACCCCGACAGCCACATGCTGCGCGGCTTTCTCGGCGGGCTTGCCGCGCATCTCGCGCCCGCAGGCGAAGGCTGGCTGATTCTGTCCGACCTGGCCGAGCACCTGGGCCTGCGCAGCCGCGAACAGCTCCTGGAAATGTTCCGCCAGGCAGGCCTGCGCGTGGTGGACCGGCTCGATACCCGCCCCACGCACGGACGCGCCAAGGATTCTTCCGACCCGCTGTACGCGGCGCGCTCGAAAGAAGTCACGTCGCTCTGGCGCCTGGCTGCCGCGTAGCCCCGGCGCGGGCTTCCCGCCCGCGCCCGGCTACACCCTTCCCGCCGCCACGTTTACACTGATGGCGATGATGAACACGTTGAAGAAGAAAGCGATGACGCTGTGGGTCAGGGCGGTGCGGCGCAGCCGGCGGTTCACGATCTGCACGTCCGATACCTGGAACGTCATGCCCAGCACCAGCGCGAAATAGGCGAAATCCCAGTAGTCGGGCTCTTCCGTGCCCGGGAAGTCCAGCCCCTTGTGCATGGCGTTGCGGTGGCCGTAATAGCCATGGGCGTAATGCAGCGCGAAGATCATGTTCATGTAGAGCCACGACAGGATGATGGTCGCGGCCGCGGCCAGCATGGCGATCGCGCTGCCCGCGCCGCCTTCGCCTCGCAGCTCGACCCACAAGGCCATCATCACCATGCAGGACAGCGCCACGCTGCTCCACAGCACGCCGGAGCGCCCGACGTCCTGCTCCTGCGCATGGCGGCGCATGGACTCGGCGCTGGTCCGGCCGAATACGTGGGCCGTCGCCACCAGGAAGACGAGCGCGCCCGCGTCGAATCCCAGCAGCAGCGCCAGCATCAGCGGCAACCCGGCCGCGTACAGGCCGGCGGCGGTGACGAGCAGCAGGCCCGCGCACAGCACGAGGCGCCGATGCGCGTGGAAGAACGGCAGGCTGCCGGCGGATGGGGCGGAGGTCTCGGGCTCGAAGTCCTTGAGCGGCGGCATGGGGGGCTCCTGCGCTCGGCGCCCCCCGGGCATTGCGCCCGCGAGGCTCTTTTCCGGGTTGAAGGCCCTACCCTAACCGATGCCGAGCAAACCGGCCAGCGCGCCGCCGAACAACAGCCACAGGGGATGGATGCGGGTGGCGCTGCCCAGCAGCGCGACCACGGCGGTAATGGCGCCCAGCAGCCAGGTATGCACCGACGCCTCGGTAATGAGCGCCGCGCTGGCGGCCACCAGCCCCACCGTCATCGGGAAGATGCCGGCCTGGATGACGCTGCGCCACGGGCGGTCCTTGAAACGCTCCCACAACCCCAGGGCAATGACCGTGATGACCGAGGACGGGCCGAACTTCGCGATGGTGGTGACCAGCATGCCCAGGCCGCCGGCCACATGCCAGCCGACCAGCGTGACCACCATGAGGTTGGGACCCGGAGCGGCCTGCCCCAGGGCGAACAGCGCGGAGAAATCCGCCGCCGTCATCCAGCCGTGCACCTCCACCACCTGGCGCTGCATCTCGGGCAGGATCGTGTTGCCGCCGCCGAAGGCCAGCACGGACAGCTCGGAGAAGATCAGGGCCAGGGCAATCAGGGTATGGATCATCGGCGTTGCCTCCAGACCGCCAGGATGCTCAGGGGCGTCAGCACGGCCATGGTGGGCAGCAGCGGGATCCGCAGCACTGCAATGGCGATGAAACAGACCGTGGCCACCACGCCCGCCAGCCAGTCGCGGCGCTTGAGCACCGGGGCGCCGATCTTCACCGCCATCGAGATCAGCAGCCCCGCCGCCGCGGCCGCCAGGCCGGCGAACAGGTGCTGGATGTGCGGATCGTTCTGGAACCGGTCGTACACCATGCCCAGCAGGACCACGATGGCCGATGGCGCCAGGATCAGGCCCATCAGCGCCGCGAAGGCGCCCCGCGGGCCGCGGAACTTCATGCCCAGCGCCACCGACAGGTTGATGATGTTGCCGCCGGGCAGGAACTGGCACAGTCCCAGCAGGTCGGTGAACTCCGGGCCGCTGAGCCAGCGGTGCTTTTCGACGACCATGCGGCGCGCCAGCGGCAGCGCGCCGCCGAAGGCGGTCAGGCCCAGCATGAGAAAGCCGTAGAACAATTGCCCGCAAGTGGGCGGAGGCCGGAGCCCGGCCTCGGGGGAGGAAGGTACTGCGTTCATCGTTTTTATGGCCGCGCCGTCCCCGGGCGACCCGCGTCCGGAAGCGGCGCGGGCGTCTTGTGCCGCCGGCGGGGCCGGCGCGTGGGAGCGGACACGTTGGGGGTATTCGGGGGTGGACAAAGAGATTGCAGGCTACTCCTCCGCCCAGATAATGTCTAATATATGATCAACTCATAAACCATATCGGTAAAATATGGCATCCGTAGACTTGCGCCTGCTGCGCTACTTCGTGGCCGTGGCCGAGGAATCCCACCTGACCAAGGCGGCGGCGCGGCTGGGCATCCGCCAGCCGCCGCTTTCCCAGCAGATCCGCGTGCTGGAGCAGGAACTGGGGGTCACGCTGTTCCACCGCCTGCCGCGCGGCATGGAACTGACCGAAAGCGGCCGCGCGCTGCTGGACGACGCGCGCAACATCATCGCGCTGACGGAACAGGCGGTGGAAGGCGTGCGCCGCGTATCGCTGGGCGAGGCCGGGCGCCTGACCGTCGGATTCACGGGATCGGCCGCCTTCCATCCCTTCGTGCCTTCCGTGATCCGGCGCTTCCGCGAAAGCGCGCCGAACGTGCGCCTGGTGCTGGAGGAAAGCAGCACCGGCGAATTGATGGAAGACGTCAGCGAGGGCCGGGTGGACGTGGCCTTCATCCGCGGCGCCTACGGCCCCGACCGCGGCGTGGTGGTCGAAACGGTGCTGGAGGAAACCATGCTGGCCGCGTTTCCCGCCGACCATCCGGCCGTCAAGGGGCGCGCGCGCAAACGCATCGCGCTGGCCGAACTCGCGGACGAATCCCTGATCCTCTACCGCCGCCACAGCGGCCCCGGCCTCTACGACGCCATCATCACCGCCTGCGGCGCCGCCGGCTTCAGCCCGCGCGTCGCCCAGGAGGCGCCGCGCATGCTGTCCACGCTGAGCCTGGTGGCGGCGGGCCTGGGCGTATCCCTGGTGCCGGCGTCGCTGCGCCGCGTAAATATCGAGGGCGTGGTCTACGTCAGCGTGAGCCAGCCCACGGAGCTGCGGGCTCCCCTGAACCTGATCTGGCGCGACGCGCCCCTGTCCGGGGCGGCACGCAGGCTGATCGAGGAAGCCCGCCAGCACCGGCAGGAATCGCTGGCCCAGGGTTGAGCGGCTCCCGCCGCCCTGGCGCTACACTGCCGGACACCCGCAATCCGCATTCCTTTCATGCTTTCCGAATCCCCCATAGGCATCTACGACTCCGGCGTCGGCGGCCTGAGCGTGCTGCGCGCCATCGGCGACGCCCTGCCCCGCGAATCCCTGCTCTACGTGGCCGATTCCGCCCATGTGCCCTATGGCGAAAAGACGCGGGATTACGTGGAGCGCCGCGCCTGCGTGCTGGCCGACTATTTCGTGTCGCGCGGGGCCAAGGCCATGGTGGTGGCCTGCAACACGGCAACCGCCGCGGCCATCGCGCAGCTGCGCCAGCGCCATCCCGGACTGGCCATCATCGGGGTGGAGCCCGCCATCAAGCCGGCGGCGCACCTGACCCACAGCGGCGTGGTGGGCGTGTTCGCCACCACGGGCACTCTGGCCAGCCCCAAGTTCGCCGCCCTGGTCCGGCGCGAGGCCCCGGAGGTCCGCATCCTGTTCAAGCCCTGCCCCGAGTGGGTGAGGCTGGTGGAACAGGGCGTGCTGGACGGTCCCGAAGCCGAAGCCGCCGTGCGCGCCCCCGTCTCGGAACTGCGGGAAGCCGGCGCGGACGTGCTGGTGCTGGGATGCACGCATTTTCCCTTCCTGCGCGACGCGATCCAGGCGGCGGCCGGCCCCGGCGTGCCGCTGCTGGAAACCGGCGTTCCCGTGGCGCGCCGGCTGCGCCACCAATTGCAGGAGCGCGGGCTGCTGCGCGCCGACGGCCCCGGCCAGTTGCGGTTGGAGACCAGCGGCGCCGCCGATGCCCTGGCCCGCCAGGCCAGCCGCCTGCTCGGCCGCCCCCTGCACGCGGAGATCCTGGCCGAACGCTGGCGCTGACAGGCCGCGGATTTGATTCTGCGCATTTCGCGCTGGCCGGATTCGGCGAATAATTGGGATACAGTGGACAACGCCGCTTCCGCGGCGCGCCCAAGGAGACGCTCGTGAAACGCATCCTGATCCCCGTGGACGGCTCTCAGCAGTCCACCCATGCCGTCAAAGCCCTGCTCGACGCCCGCCGCTACGATCCGGTCGAGCGCGTGGAGCTCCTGACCGTCCAGATCCCCCTGCAAGCGGGCAAGATAGGCCGCGGCCTGTCCCAGGCGGAAATCGACGCCTATCACCAGGAAGAAGGCCAGGCCGCCCTCCAGGCCGCCAGCGCCCTGCTGACCGAGGCCGGCGTGCCCTTCCAGGCCCGCGTCGAAGTGGGGGCGGCGGCGGACACCATCGTCCGGGTCGCCAATGAATGCGAGGCGGACGAGATCTACATGGGCTCGCGCGGCCTGGGTTCCGTATCGTCCTGGTTCCTGGGCTCCGTCGCGACCCGCGTCCTGCACCTGACGGAATTGCCCGTCACCCTGGTCAAGTAACGCATCGAGGAGCAACCATGCTGAACATCCTGGTCCCCGTCGACGGCTCCGACAATGCCAACCGCGCCGTCCTGTATGCGCGCCAGCTTGCCCAGGGCGCCGGATCCGCGCGCGTCCACATCCTGAACGTCCAGACGCCCGTGCAGGGCCGGGCGGGCCTGTCCCGGCTGATCACGCAGGACATGATCGATGAGTTCTACATCCGCGAAGGCCGGGAAGCCACGGAAGAGGCGCGCAAGCTGCTCGACGTGACCGGCACCGACTACGCCAGCCACGTCGCCCTCGGCCACGTGGCGACCGAAATCGCCGGCTATGCGCGCGACCACGGCTGCGCGCGCATCGTCATGGGCACGCGCGGCAACGGTTCGCTGGCGAACATCCTGATCGGCTCCGCCGCCAACCAGGTGCTGCAACTCGCCGAGGTGCCGGTCACCCTGGTGAAGTAAGGCGAGGCCGCCCAGGCGGGGCTGCCTAGGCGGTCGGCAGCCGCAACGACACCCGGAGCCCGCCCAGCGGGGAACGCGCCGCGCGCACCTCGCCGCCATACGTGCCGGCCAGGTCGCGCACGATGTCCAGCCCCAGGCCCGAACCCGGACGCTGCTCGTCCATGCGCACGCCGCGCAGAAAGATACGTTCGCGCTCGTGATCTTCGATGCCCGGCCCGTCGTCATCGACATGGATCAGCAAGCGCCCCGGCCCGTCCTGCTCCGCCGTGACCTGCACTTGTCCGGCCGCCCATTTGCAGGCATTGTCCAGCAGATTGCCCAGCATTTCCTGCAGATCCTGCTGTTCGCCTCGGAACACCAGGCCGGGCGCGATATCCGCGCCGCCGATGCGCAGATCGCGCTGGGCATACAGGCGCCGGACCACCCGCAACAACCCTTGCGCCGTTTCCGCCAGGGGCGTGCGCCCGTCCGCGGCGCCGGAGGACGCGGCGGCCCGGGCGCGCGCCAGGTGGTAGTCGATCTGGCGGTTCGCCATGCCGACCTGCTCGCGTACCAGGCCCGCAAGCGGACCTTCCTCGCGCGCGGCGGCATTGGACAGGATGGCCAGCGGGGTCTTCACCGCGTGCGCCAGGTTGCCGGCCTGCGTGCGCGCCCGCTGCACGATCTCGGCGTTCATCGCCAGCACCTTGTTGAAGTCATCGACCAGCGGCTGGATTTCACTGGGAAACCTGCCCTCGATGCGGCTGCTGTCGCCCGCGTTCTGCGCCGCCAGCTGCCGCCGCAGGCGGGCCAGCGGCCGCAGGCCGATCAGCACCTGCACCACGGCGGCAAGCGTCAGGCCGGCCGCCAGCGCCCCCAGCGCGATCGCCAGCATATGGTTGAAACGCCCGATGGGTTCGGCCAGCACGGCGCGGTCGGCGGCCACCAGCAGGCGCAGCGGCGCCGCGTTCTCTTCCGCCGGCTTCAGCACGCGCGCCAGCACAGCCAGCTTGCGCCCGGCCGGCCCGGCGATGTCGTGGACCTGGTCGCCCTCGCTTTCCGACGGCAGCGGCGCCTCCAGCGTCTGGTCCCACAGGGACCGCGAGCGCGCCACGCCGAACGCCGCCGGCCGCCCGTTCTCGGGGAGCCGGTCGATCTGCCAGTACAGGCCGGACAAGGGCTGCTCCAGCCGCGGATCGCTCAAGGGCGGGGCGACCGCGGGCCGCCCGTCCGGGCCGATGTTGACCGCCGCGGTGAGCTGGTTCAGGTGCAGCGTCAGTTCCGCCTGCAGCTGCTGGGTGATGTGCTGCCGGAACAGGCTGGCCAGCCCCCAGCCCGCCAGCGCCACCGACGCGAGGATCCAGGCCAGCGTGCCGGCCAGCAGCCGCAGCCGCAACGAACCCGTCGCGCGCCGCATCGGCGTCACCCGCGGGCCGCCAGGCGGTAGCCCAGGCCGCGCACGGTCTCGATCGTGTCCGGCGGCAACTTCTTGCGCAGGCGGCCGATGAAGACTTCGATGGTGTTGGAGTCGCGGTCGAAATCCTGCGCGTAGATGTGCTCGGTGAGCTCGCTGCGCGACACGACCTCGCCGGCGCGCTGCATGAGCACCGCCAGCACTTTGAACTCATGGCTGGTCAGCGCTAGCGGCCGCCCGTCGACGCTGGCCCTGGCCTGGCGCGTATCCAGCACCAGCGGGCCGCAACGCCACTCGGCGCTGGCGTGCGCGGTGCTGCGGCGCAACAGCGCGCGCACCCGCGCCAACAGCTCTTCCATGTGGAACGGCTTGGTCAGGTAGTCGTCCGCGCCGGCGTCGATGCCCGCCACCTTCTCGTGCCAGTTGTCGCGCGCGGTGAGAATCAGCACGGGCATGTTGCGCCCGCCGGCCCGCCAGGCCTTCAGGACGGTCAGGCCGTCCATCACGGGCAGGCCCAGGTCCAGCACCACCGCGTCGAACGTTTCCACATCCCCCAGGTATCGCGCCGATTCGCCGTCGGCGGCGGCGTCCACGGTGTAGCCGGCGGCGCGCAGCGCCTCGGCGAGCTGGCCGGCCAGCGTGGGTTCGTCTTCAACCACGAGTATGCGCATCAGGGCTTGCCCTTGAATTTGATGTCGCGGCCCTTGATCCCCAGCAACGTGCCGTCGCGCGCGTCTATCTTCAGCTTGAGGATGCTGCCGCCGCTTTGCAGCACCCGGATCTCGTAGATGAACTCGTCGTCATCCTCTTCGAATTCGACTTTGACCACCTGGCCGGGGAAATCGCGCTCGACGATATCCAGCACCGCCCCCAGCGGCAGCACCTTGCCCGCCTCTAGCGCCTGGCGCGCGCGCTCGTGGTCGCTTTCGCCGGCCAGGCCGGCCACCGGCCCCGCTGCCAGCGCGAACGCCAGCGCGCAGGCCGGCAGGATGAAGCCGCGCCGCCCATGCCAAGATATTCGTTTTCCACGGTCGCGCAAGGCCGGGCCTCTCTTTAAACGGGGATGGATCGAACACGTTTTATACCGCGCAACGGATGAACCCGGCATGAACGGCGGCTTCAGAATCAGTTCATGCGCCGGCCCCAATAATGGCCCCAGGGTCGTGAAAGCGGCCTTGTCCACTCAGTCAAACCCTAGGAGATATCCATGATGACGCGCATTCAGAAAACCCTGGCAATCCTGGCGGTCGGCGGCTCGGCCCTGGCCATGGGCGCTCCGGCCTTCGCGCAGGCCGCGGCGCCCCAGGCCCCGGCTCCCGCCGCCACTGCCCCCGCCGCCCCGATGCTGACGATCCGCCAGGTCTACGACAAGATGGAAGCGGCCGGCTACCGCAACATCTCCGAGATCGAACGTTCCAGCAAGCATGGCTACGAGGTCAAGGCCTACGATCCGCAAGGCCAGCGCGTCAAGCTTTACGTCGACCCGCAAACCGGCGCCGTGACCCGCAGCCGCTTCGACGATTGAGCCCGGACGGGCTCCGGCCCGCGTGAGTAGGTATGATGAGACATCGTCCCGGAGTCGCATCATGCAGATCCTACGTATCGCGGCCGCGGCCGGCCTTGCGCTGGCCACGCTCAGCGCCTGCGGCGAAATGGCCAGGCTGCCCGTCGAGGCGGGCATGGGCCCCTCGCCGCAGATCCCCGCTCCCACCCCCACCCTGATCCCCACCGTCAAGACTGCCAAGGCGGTCGGCTGGCCCGCCGGCGCTCACCCGGTGGCCGCTGGCGGCATGGAGGTGACCGCGTTTGCCGCCGGCCTGGATCACCCGCGCTGGCTGTACGTGCTGCCCAATGGCGACGTGCTGGTGGCCGAGACGAATGCGCCGCCCAAGCCGGAATCGGCCTCGGGCGGGCTGAAGGCATGGGTCGCCGGCCTGGCGATGAAGCGGGCCGGCGCCAGGACGGCCAGCGCGAACCGAATTACGCTGCTGCGCGACGCCGATCACGACGGCGTCGCGGAAACCCGCCACGTGCTGCTGGACGGGCTGAATTCGCCCTTCGGCATGGCGCTCATCGGCAACCGCCTTTATGTGGCCAATGCGGACGCCGTGCTGCGCTTCCCCTATGAAGCCGGGCAGACCCGCATCGACTCGCCCGGCGAGAAGGTCACGGACCTGCCCGCCGGCATCAACCACCATTGGACCAAGAACCTGCTTGCCAGCCCGGACGGCGGCAAGTTGTACGTGTCCGTGGGATCCAACAGCAACGTGGCCGAAAACGGCATGGAGATCGAAGAAGGCCGGGCCGCCATCTGGGAAATCGACGTATCCACCGGCGCCAAGCGGCTGTACGCAACGGGGCTGCGCAATCCCGTGGGCATGGCCTGGGCGCCGGACGGCAAAACGCTCTGGACCGCGGTGAACGAGCGCGACGAACTGGGCAGCGACCTCGTGCCCGACTACATGACGTCGGTGCGCGACGGCGGTTTCTACGGCTGGCCCTACAGCTACTTCGGCCAGCACGTCGATACCCGCGTCAAGCCGCAACGGCCCGACCTCGTGGCGCGCGCCATCGTGCCCGATTACGCGCTGGGGCCGCATACCGCGTCGCTGGGGCTGGCCTGGTCGGACGGCGCCAAGCTGCCCGAGCCCTTCGTCCACGGCATGTTCGTGGGCCAGCACGGCTCCTGGAACCGCGATCCGCGCAGCGGCTACAAGGTCATCTTCGTGCCCTTCGGCAAGGAGGCTCCCAGCGGCCCCGCGCGCGACGTGCTGACGGGCTTCCTGAACGAAAGCGGGGAGGCCCAGGGCCGGCCGGTCGGCGTGGCCATCGACCGCCAGGGCGGCCTGCTGGTGGCCGACGACGTGGGCAACGTGGTCTGGCGCGTCGGCGCCGCGCCCTAGTCCCCCTCCGGAAGCCCTGCCTGCGGCTCGGGAACCGCCGCCGCGCTCGGGACGCGCCCCTACAATGGCCGATCCAGAGCATCAGACACAGGAGCGAGCATGAGCACGGAAAAAGTGGCGATCGTCACCGCTGGCGGCAGCGGCATGGGTGCGGCGGCGGCGCGCAAGCTGGCGGCCGACGGCTTCCACGTGGCCATATTGTCGTCCTCCGGCAAGGGCGAGGCCCTGGCCCGGGAGCTGGGCGGGTTGGGCATCACGGGCTCCAACCGCTCTCCCGACGACCTGTCCCGGCTGGTGGACGCCACCCTGCAGAAATGGGGCCGCGTGGACGCGGTGGTCAACAGCGCCGGCCACGGCCCCAAGGGTCCGCTGCTCGACATCAGCGACGACGATTGGCACCTGGGCATGGAGTTCTACCTGCTGAACGTCGTGCGCATCGCGCGCCTGGTGGCGCCGGTCATGAAGCAGCAGAAGCACGGCGCCATCGTCAATATTTCCACCTACGCCACCTTCGAGCCCGAGGCGCTGTTCCCCACCTCGGGCGTGTTCCGCGCCGGGCTGGCCGCCTTCACGAAAGTCTTCGCGGACGAGTACGCCGAACACAATGTGCGGATCAACAACGTGCTGCCGGGCTTCATCGACAGCCTGCCCGAAAAGGAGGACCGCCGCGTCCGGATCCCGATGGGCCGCTACGGCACGGCCGAGGAAGTCGCGGATCTGATCGCCTTCCTGGCGTCCGACGCCTCTTCCTACATCACCGGCCAGAACATCCGCATCGACGGCGGCATCACGCGCTCGGTCTGACGCTCACGCTTTCGGACTAGTCCCTCATCCGAATGACGGTATTGAAGCCCGCCCGGGGCTTCAGTACCGTAGGTTTTCGCATTCGACGAGGTGCCTGCGCATGTCCGCTACGCCGTCAGCGGCTGCGCCGCAGTCCGCTGCTCCTTCTGCTTCCACCTTAGGCCGCCCCACCCCGGGCCAGGCCTCGCGCTTCCTGGCGCAGGCGACCTTCGGCCCCACGCCCGCCGACATCGACGCCGTGGTGCGCGACGGATACGCGGCATGGCTGGACGCGCAACTGGCGCTCGCGCCGTCGCAGACGCACTTCGACTGGCTGCTGCAGCAAGGGAAGAACACCGAGGAGTTCAAGGGCAACGGCATCAACGCGCCGCTGGAATCCACCCTGTGGCGCAAGTTCATCAGCGCCCCGGACCAGGTGCGCACGCGGGTGGCGTTCTCGCTGTCGGAGATCTTCGTGGTGGGGGTGTCCTCGATCACCGCATCGTGGCCGCTTTTCGGCGCGGCGGGATTCATGGACCTGCTGGCCGAGCACGCCCTGGGCAACTACGAGGAGTTGCTGGCGGCGGTCAGCCAGAACCTGTCCATGGGCTGCATGCTGACCTACCGCGGCAATCGCAAGGAAGACCCCAAGACGGGCCGCCATCCCGACGAGAACTACGCCCGCGAAATCATGCAGCTGTTCAGCATCGGCCTGCTGGAGCTGGAGCCGGACGGCTCGGTCAGGATGGTCAACGGCGCGCCCGTGGAAACCTATTCCAACGCGGACGTGCAGGGGCTGGCCAAGGTCTTCACCGGCTGGGACATCAACGGCCCGGAAACGGATGTGGAGTTCCATCGCCGGCCGATGGCGCTGAACAACGCGCTGCACTCGATGGCCGAGAAGCGCTTCCTGGGCGCCGTCATTCCCGCGGGTACCGACGGCCACCTCTCGCTCAAGCGCGCCGTCGAAGTCATCAGCGCGCATCCGAACGTGGGGCCCTTCATCGGCACGCAACTGATCCAGCGGCTCGTCACCAGCAACCCCAGCCCTGCCTACGTCGGACGCGTAGCGGCCGCCTTCGACGACGACGGCGCGGGCAGGCGCGGCAACCTGAAGGCCGTGGTGCGCGCCATCCTGCTGGATCCCGAGGCGCGCAATCCGGACCTGGCCGCGCCGGACTGGGGCAAGGTGCGCGAGCCCATCCTGCGCTTTTCGGGATGGGCCAGGGCTTTCGGCGCCCGGTCCGTCAACGGCGCCTGGGCCATGCCCGACACCACCGACAACACGATACGGCTGGCCCAGAGCCCCATGCGCTCGGCCAGCGTCTTCAACTTCTTCCGTCCGCGCTACGTGCCCCCGGTGACGGAGCTGGCGCGCCGGAACCTGGTGGCGCCCGAACTGCAGATCACCGACGAAACCAGCGTTGCCGGCTACCTGAACTTCCTGGCGATCTATGTCGACCGCGGCTGGGAAGACCTGCAGACCCCGTATACGGCCGAGATCGCCCTGGCGCGCGACCCGGCGGCGCTGGTGGCGCGGGTTGCGCTGCTGTTGGCGGGCGACGCGTTCTCCGGCCAGACCGCCGCCGCGATCGCCCAAGCCGTGTCCTCGATCCCGCCCGAACGCCCCCGCGACCGCGTGCGCGCCGCCATCACGCTGGTCGCCGCCAGCCCCGAATACCTGGTGCAGAAATGAACCGCGGCCCGACGATGAAAGGCTCCTCCCGTCGCGAATTCCTGCTGCGCGCGTGTGCGCTGGGCGCGAGCCACGCGGCTGCGCCGCTGGCGCTGAACCTGGCGGCGCTGGGCGCCGCGGCGGCGCAGTCCGCGCCGGGCGACTACAAGGCGCTGGTCTGCGTGTTCCTGTATGGCGGCAACGATCCCTACAACTCCGTGGTCCCCTACGATGCCGCGGCGTACCGGGCCTATGCCCAGGCGCGCGGCGACATCGCGCTCGCGCGCGATGCCTTGCAGGCGACGGTCCTGCGCGGCAAGGAGGCCGCCGCGGGCGGAGCGCAATTCGCGCTGGCGCCGTCCCTGGCGCCGCTCAAGCCCCTGTACGAGGCCGGCGACATGGCGGTGCTGCTGAATATCGGCCCGCTGGTCGTGCCGACGACGAAGGCCGAATACATCGGCGCCCGCGTGCCCCTGCCACCCAAGCTGTTCTCGCACAACGACCAGCAATCGTACTGGCAGGCGCTGGCGCCGGAGGGCGCGTCATCCGGCTGGGCGGGCCGGCTGACGGATCTGTTCGCCGGCGCCAATGCGCAACGCACGTTCACGGGCATCACGGCGGGCGGCAGCACCGTGCTGCTCGCCGGCCGCCAGGTCGCGGGCTACCGCGTCGGCATCCACGGGTCGACCCGCATGGAACTGCTGACGCGCGATATGTATGGCTCCAGCGACTGCACCGCGCTGCTGCGCAAGCTGATCACCCAGCCGCGCGAGCACCTGATGGAGCGCGAGCTGTCGCGCATCGCCGCGCAGTCCATCGACGCCGACGCGAAGCTGCGGGCCGCCCTGGCCGACGTGGCGGTGCCCGGGGACTTTTCGTCGCCCCTGGCCCAGCAACTGAAGATCGTGGCCCGCATCATCGGCGCCCGGCAGGCGCTCGGGGCGCGGCGCCAGGTGTTCTTCGTCTCGCAGAACGGCTACGACAACCACGCCGGCCTGAACGACACCCACCCGGCGCTGCTGCGCGAACTGGGCCAGTCGCTGGCCGCCTTCCAGCATGCGCTGTCCGCGATGGGCGTGGCGGACCGCGTCACGACATTCACCGCGTCGGAATTCGGCCGCACGCTCGGATCGAACGGAAACGGGTCCGATCACGGCTGGGGCTCGCATCATTTCGTACTGGGCGGCGCGGTCAAGGGCGGCCGCTATTACGGCCAGCATCCCGAGATCGCCCGGGACGGTCCCGGCTTCGTCGACAACGGGCGGCTGCTGCCCACGCTTGCCGTGGACCAGCTCGGCGCGGCGCTGGGCGGTTGGTTCGGCGCCAGCCGCAGCGACCTGGCCCTGGTCTTCCCCAACCTCAAGCATTTCGGCCCTGAACCGCTGGCCTTGTTCGAGGGCTGATGGGTTGCGCGCGTTCGACGGCTGGTTCTTGCCACGATCTTTTCGCGCTACACCCATCCTACAAATCGTGGGATGGATATGGCGCAAGACACGCTAAAGAAGCCCCCAACCCCAAGCGCGCGTAACCATCTGGCAATGCAGCCATGTCAGGAATCGCGAAAGACATGATGGCTTACGCACATTCGACGCCGCGATTCTTGCCACCCTGTTTCCGCGCAGTACCCGACGAACCGTAGGATGGGTGCAGCGCGAGACACGCTAAAGAAGCACCCAACCCCCAAGCGCGCGCAACCCATCAATCCCCTCGGTCATCCACGGTGGACCTTTACGTCATCAGCCGGTACCGACGTCGCGCGCGGAAACCTATGCTGCCTGATTCATGGAGGAGTCGGGATGACTGCGTACAGGCGCCTTTACCTGCCAGGCGGCACTTATTTTTTTACCGTGGCGGTGCACGAGCGCGGAAGCCAGCATTTGGTGCAGCGCGCCGCGCTGCTGAAGGCCTGCGTGCGCGCCGAGCAGCGGCTCGCGCCGTTTTCCATTCTGGCCGCCGTCATCATGCCGGACCATCTCCACATGGTCTGGCGCTTGCCGGAAGGCGATAGCGACTACCCGAACCGCTGGCGCCGCATCAAGACCCGGTTCTCGCGCGCGCTGCCCCGGCTCGGGCCCTTTGCGGCCGCCGGCCGGGCGGGTCGCGGCGAACGCGGAATCTGGCAAAGACGGTATTGGGAACATGCCGTGCGCGGCGAAGCAGACCTGGCCGCCTGCATCAACTATGTCCACTTCAATCCGGTCAAGCATGGCTACGCAGATCGGCCGGAGGACTGGCCCCATTCCACCTATCGCGCCTGGCAAGACCGCCAATGGCGATGTTCCCCCTTTGCGACTTCCGCCCGCCGGTTCTATAAACTTGATCGACGGACGGATCCGACCGTCCGCCGACCATCCACCGGCAATGCTTCCATGACATCTCCTGCCCTGACGCTGCGGCCCGCCACCGAGGACGACCTTCCCTTCCTGCTTGCCCTGCGCAAGGCCACCATGACCGAACACCTGCGGCGCGCCGGCGCGCGGGACGACGATGAACACCACCTGGCGCGGATCCGTCACCGCTTCGAGGACGCGCACATCGTCTGGGCGGATGGCCGTCCTGCGGGGCTGTTCAAGGCGTCGCGGGAGGCCGCCGACTGGCGCGTCGTGCAGATCCAGATCGCCCCCGCCTTCCAGGGCCAAGGCCTGGGGCGGCGCCTGCTGTCCGCGTTGCTGGAGCAAGCCGACGCGCGGGGAGCGTCCGTCACCCTGAGCGTGCTGCAGGGCAATCCCGCCCGCCGGCTCTACGAATCCCTGGGTTTCACCCCCGTCGAGGAAAAGGAACAGGAAACCGAAATGCGTTACCGGCCCGGCATGGCCCCGCCGGCCGCCTGACGGGGTTTTCCTCCCTTCGGAATTTTTTGCCGTGGAACGGGAATAACTCAAGGGCCGGCAGCGTCTGTTGGAGGCAGTCCCCCAAACTTTCCCTATCCGCGAGGCACACCATGCGCAAACACATCGCCGCAGCCCTGGCCCTAAGCTCCGCCGCCCTGTTCTCGGCCGGCGTCCACGCCCAGGCAGTCAAGACCCAGAATGGCATCCTGGTCAACAGCGCCGGCATGACGCTCTATACCTTCGACAAGGACTCGGGCGGCAAGAGCGCCTGCAACGACCAGTGCGCCAAGATCTGGCCGCCCGTCATGGCCGGCGCCGACGCCAAGCCCATGGGCGACATGACCGTCATCACCCGCGACGACGGCTCCAAGCAATGGGCCAGCAAGGGCAAGCCGCTGTACACGTATGCCAAGGACGCCAAGGCTGGCGACAAGACCGGCGACAACTTCAAGGAAGTCTGGCACGTGGCCAAGCCCTGATCCGGCTCCGCCCACGCCGTACACCATGCGCGCCGAAGACGAAGCCCTGATACTGGCCTGCATCCCCAGCCTGCGGCGCTATGCCCGCGGGCTGACGGGCGACCCCCATCGGGCCGACGACCTGGTACAGGACACGCTGGAGCGCGCATGGAGCCGTTATTCGCGCTGGCAGCGGCGCGGAGAACTGCGCGCCTGGATGTTCGGCATCATGCACAACCATTTCATCGACGGGGTGCGCTCCGCCAACCGGCGGGCGGACCAGACCGCCGCGGGCGAACTGCCCGACGTGCCGGTTCGCGCCACCCAGGCGGACCACCTGGAGGTGCGTGACCTGGACCGCTGCCTGCAAGCCCTGCCCGCCGAGCAGCGGGAAGTCCTGCTGCTGGTGTGCGTGGAAGACCTGTCCTATCAGGAAACCGCCCAGATACTGGACGTGCCGATGGGCACGGTTATGTCGCGCCTGTCGCGCGCCCGCGAAAAACTGGGCGCGCTGATGCAGGGGCGCGATGCCGGCAACCGGCTCCACCGCGTGAAATGACATGAACGACATACGCCTCCACCCGGCGCCCGCCACGGGCACCCCCATTACCGAAGCCGACCTGCATGGCTACGCCGACGGCCAGTTGCCGCCGGCGCGCCACGCCGAAGTCGAGGCGTTTCTCGCCTCCCATCCGCATGACCAGACACGCGTGGACGCCTGGAAGGAACAGCGGCGCGCGCTGCACGCCCTACTGGACCCGGTGCTGGACGAACCCCTGCCCCTGCGGCTGCCGCTGGCGCCTCCGGCGCGCCGCTGGCCCTGGCGCGCCCTGGCCGCCGGCGTGGCGGTCGCGGCAGCCAGCGCGAGCCTGGCCTGGACCGTCCGCGGCGCGATGGACGCGCGCCATCTGCAGGCGGTGCTGGCCACCGCCGCGCCGGACCGCGCGGCGGGCGGCTATGCGCAGCGCGCCGCCATCGCGCACGCGGTCTACGCGCCCGACATGGGCCGCCCCGTGGAAGTCGGGGTCGACAACGAAAAAGGCCTGGTGACCTGGCTGACCAAGCGCATGGGCGCGCCCGTGCGCGCGCCTTCCCTGTCCCAGGCCGGCTACGAACTGATGGGCGGCCGCCTGCTGCCCGGCGGAGCGGGGCCGGTCGCGCTCTTCATGTATGGCGCCGCCGACGGACAGCGGCTGACGCTGTACGTCACGCGCGAGGCGGCGGGCGAACAGACGGCGTTCCAGTTCACCCAGGAAGGGCCCGTCCGCGTCTTCTATTGGGTCGAGGGAACGTTCGGCTACGCGCTGTCCGGCGCGGTCAGCCGGGAGGAATTGCAGCGCGTCTCGCAGGAAGTCTACCGGCAGTTGCAGGGGTGAATTGGGGGGAGGAGCCTGCCCCGCTCCCTCGCCTCGTGCAGCATGTGCAGCGTGATCCTGCGGACCTCGGCCTTGCTCATGCCGATGTGGGAGCGCAGCATGCGCGAGGCCTCGCCGGCCCGGCGCGCCAGCACCGCGCGCAGGATGGCCGCGTGCTCTTCGTAGGTGGCGTCCACGCGGAAATCCTTGGTGAAATCCAGGCGCCGCACGATGCGGATTTTCTCGGTCACGTCGCGGTGGATCTGCGCCATCTCGGGGTTGCCCGCGGCGGCGACGAGCGAGCAATGGAAGGCCTCGTCCAATTGCGCCACCAGACGGCCGTCCAGGATGCGCTGCGCGGGCGGCGCCAGCCACACATCCGCGAGCGCGCCCAGCATGCCCGCCTCGTCCATCCGCTCGCGCGCGCACAGCTTTTCCACGGCCGCCTGCTCCAGCACCACGCGCACGTCGTACAACGCCTCGAAACGCTCGAGGTCGAAGGGCCGCACCTGCCAGCCGCTGCGCGACTGCGCCAGCACGAAGCCCTCGCGTTCCAGCCGCGCCAGCCCTACCCGGACCGGCGTGCGGCTGACCCCCAGCCGCGCCGCCAGGTCAGCCTCGGTGAAACGTTCGCCCGGCAGCATGCGGAAATCGAACAGGTCGTCCTTCATGCGCAGGTAGACCTGGTCCGCCAGCGAGCCGGCGAGGACCGGCGCCTGCCGGATGGACGGGCCGATCCGCGCAGATTCCCGGGCCATCATCCGGCCACGGCGCAGGCAGCGTCTTCGGCCAGCACGATCAATGGATCGCCGGCGTTCACCGGCTTGCCGGGCGTGCAGCGGATCGCGGTGACGATGCCCGACGCGGGCGCGATGACAGACAGCTCCATCTTCATGGCCTCGACGACCACCAGCGTATCGCCGGCCGAAACGTTCTGCCCGACCCGCACCGGAATCTTCCAGATATTGCCGCACATATCGGCGCTGATCAGGCGCTCGCCGTCGCGCAGTTCGGCGTCCGTCTCTGACACCGGAGCCTCGGGTTCCACAGCGGGCGCCTCGGTTTTCCATAGCGCGGCCTCGGCGTCGAAGGCGGACTTCTGGCGCGTCTGGAACGCGGCAATGCTGTCCGCCTGCTCCTCCAGGAAGCGCCGGTGGGCCGCGAAGTCGAACACTTCCTCCTCTATGCGCACGGTGGCGCGGCCCGCGCGGAAATCCTCGCGCAGGCGCTCCAGTTCGGCCTCGGCGACCGGATAGAAGCGCACCTGATCGAAAAAGCGCAGCAGCCAGGGCTTGCCGTCCTGGAATGCCGGATTCTTCAGGAACTTGTTCCAGATCGGCAAGGTGCGGCCGACCAGTTGATAGCCGCCGGGAGAATCCATGCCATAGATGCACATGTAGACCCCGCCTATGCCCACCGTGCCCTCCGCCGTGTAGGTGCGCGCAGGGTTGTACTTGGAGGTCAGCAGGCGATGGCGCGGATCGATGGGCACCGCGCAAGGCGCGCCCAGGTAGACGTCGCCCAGGCCCATAACGAGATAGCTGGCGTCGAAGACGATGCGGCGCACGTCCTCGCGCCGGGCCAGGCCGTTGATGCGCCGGATGAAGTCCACGTTATTCGGCAGCCAGGGCGCGCTCGCGCGCACGGTCTCCTGGTAACGCCGCACGGCGCCCAACGTGGCCGAATCCTCGAAAGCCATGGGCAGGTGCACGACCCGCGTGGGCACCTTCAGGTTGGCCACGTCGGCCAGGCCCGCCTCGATCTCCAGCAGGCGGCCGATCAGGCGGTCCTGGGCGATGACGCTACTGTCGTAGCGGATCTGCAGCGAACGCACGCCCGGCGACAGCTCCAGCACGCCGGCCACCGGATCGGCATGCAGCGCCTCCATCAGCAGGTGGATGCGCATGCGCAGCGCCAGGTCCAGCACATTCTCTCCGTACTCCAGCAGCAGGTAGCCGTCGCCCGCTTGCCGGTACGACACCGACGGACGGCCGCCCTCGGCCGGCAAGGCCGCCACGATGGCCTCGGACACGGTCGCGGGCGCCGGTGACGCGCCGGTCGTCGCGGGCGTCACGGCCGCCAGTTCCGCCACGCTGCGCTCCTGCGCCTGCTCCATCGCCACGGCCCGCGCGTAGTCGATGCGCACGAAACGGATGCGGTCGCCGGGCTTGACCTGGCCGACCTTCCACAGCTCCGCGCGCGCAATGGTCGCGGGGCAGACGAAGCCGCCCAGACTGGGGCCGTCGCGCGTCAGGATGACGGGGCTGTCGCCCGTAAAGTTGATGCTGCCGATGGCGTATTCGCAGTCGTGGATATTGGACGGATGCAGGCCGGCCTCGCCGCCGTCCTCGCGCGCCCATTGGGGTTTGGGGCCGATCAACCGCACGCCCAGCCGGTTGGAGTTGTAGTGCACTTCCCAATCGGCGGCGAAGAAGGCATCCATGGCTTCGGGCCGGAAGAAGTCCGGCGCCCCATGCGGTCCGTAAAGCACACCGATTTCCCAGGTGTCGCCGTAGGCGGGAATCAGCGCCGCCGGCGCGGCCTGCGGCGCCGTGGCGGGCGGGGCCGCGTTCGCGCCCGGCAGCTCCGGGCGCACCAGGGGCAGCATGTCGCCCACGCGCAGCGTGCGGCCTGCATGACCGCCGAACTGTCCCAGCGCGAACGTCGAGCGGCTGCCGAGGTAGACGGGCACGTCCAGACCGTTGCGCACGGCCAGGTAGCTGCGGCAGCCCGACAGCGCCCGGCCGGTGGCGAGCACCTGGCCGGAGCGCACGGCAACCGGCTGCCACATCGGCACCGGTTCGCCGTCTAACGTAGCCGCGCATACCGCGCCCGTCAGCGCCACCACGGCGTCTCCATGGAAACGCAGGGTGGGCCCCGCCAGGGTCGTCTCGATTCCCGCCGCGTCGGGCGCGTTGCCGACGATGCGGTTGGCCATGCGGAACGCATAGTCGTCCATGGGCCCGGATGGCGGCACGCCGATGTCCCAGTAGCCGGTGCGCCCCGGATAATCCTGCACGCTGGTATAGGTGCCGGCCTCCAGCACCTCGATCGCCAAAGGCCGGTAGGCGAAGCCTTCCAGGAAGCGCGTGGAAATCTCGCCGGCGCGAAAACGCGCGTCGGCCGCGATCTGCCGCAGATAGTCCAGGTTGGTGGCGATACCGTGCAAGCGCGTCCTGGCCAGCGCGTCGGACAGCTTGTCCAGCGCGGCCTCGCGCGTGTCCGCGCGCACGATCAGCTTGGCCAGCAGCGGGTCGTAGAAGGCCGGCACTTCGGTCCCGGTCTCGACCCAGCCGTCCACCCGCACGCCATCCGGAAAGCAAACCTCCGTCAGCACACCCGGCGACGGCTGGAACTGGCGCAGCGGATCTTCGGCATACAGCCGCACTTCGATCGAAGCGCCCTGCGGCGCGCGCGACATGGCGGCGAAGTCCAGCGGCTCGCCCGCGGCCACGCGCAGCATGCATTCCACCAGGTCCAGGCCGGTGACTTCCTCCGTCACCGGATGCTCGACCTGCAGGCGGGTGTTCACCTCCAGGAAGTAGAAACTATCGCGCGCGGGGTCGTAGATGAACTCCACCGTGCCGGCCGAGCGGTAGTTGACCGAAGCTCCCAGCTGCACGGCCGCCGCGTGCAGCGCCGCGCGCGTGGCGGCGGGCAGCAACGGCGCGGGCGTTTCCTCGATGACTTTCTGGTTGCGTCGCTGCACCGAGCAGTCCCGTTCGCCCAGCGCCAGCACGCGGCCGGCGCCGTCGCCGAAGATCTGCACCTCGACGTGGCGGGCGTTGTCCACATAGCGTTCCAGGAAGGCGCCGCCATCATGGAAAAAGTGCTCGCCCATGCGCTGCACGCTGTCGAAAGCCACCGTCAGTTCGGCCTCGTTATCGCAGCGCGACAGACCTATGCCTCCGCCGCCCGCCGTGCTCTTGAGCATCACCGGATAGCCGATGCGCTCGGCCTGCGACAGGGCCTCGCCCAGGCTGGACAGCAGGCCGGTGCCGGGCGTCATCGGCACGCCGGCCGCGGCGGCCAGTTCGCGGGCACGGTGCTTCAATCCGAATTCGCGGATCTGGAGAGGCGTGGGACCCACGAACGCGATGCCCGCCGCCTCGCACGCCTGGGCGAATTCGGCGCTCTCGGACAGAAAGCCGTAGCCGGGATAGATGGCCTGGGCGCCGTGCTCGCGCGCAGCGGCCAGCAGCAGGTCCATGCGCAGATAGCTGTCGGCCGCTTTTTCGCCGCCCAGCGCCACGGCCACGTCCGCCGCGCGCACGTGCGCCGCGTTGCGGTCCGGATCGGAATAGACGGCCACGCTGCGGATGCCCAGGCGCTTGAGGCTGCGGATGGCGCGGACGGCGATTTCGCCGCGGTTGGCGATCAGAACGGTATCGAACACGGTTCGGCTCCCTGGAGTGTCTGGTGTCTGGCGGATTAGCGGGGCGAGGCGTCGAGGCTGGCCAGGTAGGCCCGCCAGCCGCCGAACGCGGTGATGTCGCGCGCGCCGTCCAGGCCGCGCGGTTCGCAGATGAAGCCCTTGACCAGGCGGCCGTCCTCCAGCTCCAGCGTGCCTATGCCCAGCGGCGCGGGGATCTCGGCCACGAAAGCGCCGAAGGCCGACAGCGGCACGTCCCATAACTCGACCTCGATGGGCGCGCCCGCCGCCGACTTCACCAGCCCAGGCTTGGGCGGCGCGGTATTGGCCAGCGCGTACAGCCGGTAATCGCCCGCGGTCCGCGCCTTCTCGACGAACACGGCGCCGCGCGAAGTCAACTGGTGGTTCAGCGGCATGCCGGTGAGGTGCGCGCCCACGACCGACACCCGCACGGAATCCGAGGTCCCGTCAGGCCCGGAGCCCAGCGGGGGCAGGGGCGCGCCGGTCGCGCCCAGCGGCAGGCCGCGGCGGGCCTGCCACCGGCGCCCGAACCGCGCCAGCGCGGCGTCCTGCCAGGCCGGGCCGATCAGCGTGATGCCCGCGGGCAGGCCGTCCTCGCGCATGCCCGCGGGCACGGCCAGCGCCGACAGGTCCGCCAGGTTGGCGAAGTTGGTATAGACGCCCAGCCGCGAGTTCAGCTCGACGGGATCGGCCTGCAATTGGGCGATGGTGTAGATGGACGGCGCGGTCGGCACGACCAGCGCGTCGAATCCCTCCAGCGACCGCTGGATCCGCCGCGACAGCTCCGCGCGCCGGTACTCGGCCTTGAACGCGTCCAGCGCGCTGTAGCGCGACGCCTGCTCGACGATGCCGCGCACTACCGGGTGTATGGCGTCCGGCATCCTGCTCCACAAGCTTTCCACCGCGGCGAAGCGCTCGGCCACCCAGGGCCCCGAATACAGCAAGGCGGCCAGCTCGCCGAAAGGCGCGAAATCGATCGCCTCCACGGTCGCGCCATCCTCGCGCAAGGCGCGCACGGCCTCTTCAAAAGCGGCCGCCGCTTGCGTATCGCCGAAGAATTCCAGTTGCGCGGGGACGGCCAGCCTGGGGGCCTCGGGCCAGCGACGCGCGGCGTCGGCCGGCCGCGGCCGCGAATAGGGATCGCGCTCGTCGTAGCCGCCCGCGATGCCCGCCACGAGCTCGGCGTCGTCCACCGTCAGCGCGAATACCGACACGCAATCCAGCGTGCGGCATGCCGGCACCACGCCCGCCGTGCTCAGCCAGCCCCGGGTGGGCTTCAGGCCGACGATATTGTTGAAGCCGGCCGGCACGCGGCCCGAGCCCGCGGTATCCGTGCCCAGCGAGAACGCCGCCAGGCCACGCGCCACCACGGACGCGGAACCGGAACTGGACCCGCCGCTGATGTACTCCGGCTTGAAGGCGTTGGCCACCGCGCCCAGCGGCGAACGCGTGCCCACCAGCCCGGTGGCGAACTGGTCCAGGTTGGTCTTGCCCACCAGGATGGCGCCCGCCGCGCGCAGGCGGCGCACGACGGTGGCGTCCTCGTCGGGCACATAGGCGAATTCCGGGCAGGCAGCGGTGGTGGGCCAGCCGGCGGCATCGATGTTGTCCTTGATGGCGAAGGGAACGCCATACAGCGGCAGGCGCGCCAGGTCGCCGTCCACGGACGCGAGCCGGCCGCTCAGCGCCTCCAGTTGCCGCGCAAGCGCGGCGCCGTCCAGGCGGCTGATCCAGGCATGGTCCGAGGGGTCGCCGCGCTCGGCCCATGCGGCCAATAGCGTTTCGGGCGTCGCGCCTCCTTCGCGATAGGCGGCCTGCCACTGCGCGATCGTCCACCCCCTGGGGCCCTTCTGCGTTGCCACGGCGTTCATGCTGGAATCCTTTCTTGTATACAAGTACGGATTCCCAAGCAATCGGCGTGCCATGTCGGCCGCGCCCCCTTCTCTCCCTCTGAACCCCGCGTCGCGCGCCGCCGGCGTGCCGCGCGCGGGCCGGACGCCCGCACCGACAGCGGGCATTCCCCGCACCCATGTTGTGCGTGCGGCACCAGCTTGATCCTCGCCGCCGCCCGCGCGGCGCATGGCCGCCCGCGCCCCGCTGCCTCCCCTTTATATGGTGGACCGCGCGTTGCGCCGCGGTTGGCACGGGTTTTGCTTTGAAGTCCTGCGTTGTCGAGTGTTGCTCAGATCGTTCCCGCCGGCCGGGCCGGCGCATTCCATTCAGGAGTCATCATGAAACGCAGACTAGCCCTCAAGCAACTGACCGCCGTGAGCCTGTTGGCCATGTCCGGCTGGATGCCGCAGGTACACGCCGCCGCAGACACCATCAAGGTCGGCATCCTGCATTCCCTGTCGGGCACGATGGCCATCTCGGAGACGTCGCTGAAAGACGTTGCCCTGATGGCCATCGAAGAGATCAACGCCAACGGCGGCGTGCTGGGCAAGAAGCTCGAACCCGTGGTGGTGGATCCTGCCTCGAACTGGCCGCTGTTCGCCGAAAAATCGCGACAGCTCCTGTCCCAGGACAAGGTCGCGGTGGTCTTCGGCTGCTGGACCTCGGTATCGCGCAAGTCCGTGCTGCCCGTGTTCAAGGAGCTGAACGGCCTGCTTTTCTATCCCGTGCAATACGAAGGCGAGGAGCTGGAGAAGAACGTATTCTATACCGGCGCCGCGCCCAACCAGCAAGCGATTCCCGCCGTCGAATACCTGATGAGCGAGGACGGCGGCGGCGCGAAGCGCTTCGTGCTGCTGGGCACGGACTACGTCTACCCGCGAACCACCAACAAGATCCTGCGCGCCTTCCTGCACGCCAAGGGCGTGAAGGACAGCGACATCGACGAGGTCTATACGCCCTTCGGCCATTCGGACTACCAGACCATCGTGGCCAACATCAAGAAGTTCGCCACGGGCGGCAAGACGGCGGTGGTATCCACCATCAATGGCGATTCCAATGTGCCCTTCTACAAAGAACTGGGCAATGCCGGCCTGAAGGCCACCGACGTGCCGGTGGTGGCGTTCTCGGTCGGCGAGGAAGAGCTGCGCGGCGTCGACACCAAGCCGCTGGTGGGGCACCTGGCCGCGTGGAACTATTTCGAATCGATCAAGAACCCCGTGAACCAGGACTTCATCAAGAAGTGGAAGGCCTACGCCCAGGCCAAGAACCTCCCCAATGCCGGCACGGTCGTGACCAACGACCCCATGGAAGCCACCTACATCGGCATCCATATGTGGAAACAGGCAGTCGAACAGGCCAAGAGCACCGACGTCGACAAGGTGATCGCCAGCATGGGCGGACAGAAGTTCGACGCGCCCGACGGCTACACCATCGAAATGGACAAAACCAATCACCACTTGCACAAGCCGGTCTACATCGGCGAGATCCGGGCGGACGGCCAGTTCAACGTGGTGTGGAAGAGCAAGGGCCCGATCCGCGCCCAGCCCTGGAGTCCGTATATCGCGGGCAACGAAAGCAAACAGGGCCTGTAGCCATGCGCATCGCGGCAATCGCACACTTCCTGCGCCGTTTCCTGCTGGGCTGGCTGCTGGCCATGCCGCTGCTGAGCGCGCCGGCGCCTGCGGCCGGCATCGACCCGGCGCTGCTCGCGCCGCTGGCCGGCGACGACACGGACGCCAAGCTGCGGGCGATTGCCGCGCTGGGCCTGCTGCCCGACCCCGGCGGCGCGGCGGTCTTGCAGGCGCTGGGCAATGACCAGCTCTACGCAACGGCCGACGGCCGCGTGCTGATCGGCGACGGCGCGCGCGCCACCGACCCCGCCACGGGCGCCGCCGTCGATCTGCCCGCGGACGCGGGCGCCATCGGCATCAACAACCGGCTGCGGCGGGCCATCGAAGCGGCGCTGGCGGGTTTGCGCCTGTACTCCGCCGATGCCCGCGAACGCCTGGCCGCCGCCCGCAGGCTGCAGCAGGCGGGCGACCCCGCGCGCCTGCCGATGCTGGAAAAGGCGCTGGCGGCCGAAAAGCACGACGAGGTGCGCGCCGCGCTGGAGATCGCGGTCGCCAACCTGGAACTCAAGAGCGCCGACCCCGCGGTGCGCCGCCACGCGGTCGAACTGCTGGGCCGCACCGGCAACCCCGCCTTCCGCCCGACGCTGGCCGCGATCGCGCGGCAATCCGACGGTCCCCAGGCCGAACCGGACGCGGCAGTGCGCGAGGCAGCGACCCACGCGCTGCGGCAGATCGACCGCCACCTGGCGACGATAGCGTGGGCCGGAAATCTCTTCTACGGCATCAGCCTGGGCAGCGTCCTGCTGCTTGCCGCCCTCGGCCTGGCCATCACGTTCGGCCTGATGGGCGTCATCAACATGGCGCACGGCGAACTGCTGATGATCGGCGCCTACGTGACCTATGTGGCGCAGGCGCTGTTCCGCGCCTGGCTGCCGGGCTGGATGGACTGGTACGTGCTGGCCGCGCTGCCGCTGGCCTTCATCGTCACCGCGCTGGTGGGCATGGCGCTGGAGCGCACCGTCATCCGCTGGCTCTACGGCCGGCCGCTGGAAACGCTGCTGGCCACCTGGGGAATCAGCCTGATGCTGATGCAGGGCGTGCGCACGCTGTTTGGCGCGCAGAACGTGGAAGTGGGCAACCCCGGCTGGATGTCCGGCGGCATCACGGTGCTGGACGGCCTGGTGCTGACCTACAACCGCCTCGCGATCATCGGCTTCGCGCTCTTCGTCGTGTTCCTCGTCTGGGCGCTGTTGAACCACACCCGCCTGGGCCTGTTTGTGCGCGCCATCACGCAGAACCGCCGCATGGCCGATTGCGTGGGCGTGCCCACCGGCCGCGTGGACATGCTGGCCTTCGGACTGGGCTCGGGCATCGCCGGGCTCGCGGGCGTGGCGCTATCCCAGCTGGGCAATGTCGGGCCGGACCTGGGCCGCGCCTACATCGTGGATTCCTTCATGGTGGTGGTGCTGGGCGGCGTGGGCCAGCTGGCCGGCACCGTCATCGCCGCGCTGGGCCTGGGCGGCGTCAACAAATTCCTGGAACCCTACGCCGGAGCCGTCATGGCCAAGATCACCATCCTGGCGCTCATCGTGCTGTTCGTGCAGAAGCGGCCGCAAGGCCTGTTCGCCCCGCGCGGCCGGAGCGTCGAATGAAACAGACCGCGCTGACCGATCTGCGCCTCCTGGCGCGCCGCCCGCTGTATTCGGGCCGGGCCTGGGCCGCCCTGGGCGCGGGGGCCGCCGCGCTGGCCCTGCTGCCGCTGCTCAACCTGGCGTTTCCGCCAGGCCACGCGCTGCACGTTTCCGCCTACGCGGTGGCCCTGCTGGGCAAATTCATGTGCTACGCCATGGCGGCGCTGGCGCTGGACCTGGTGTGGGGCTACGCCGGCATCCTGTCGCTGGGCCATGGCCTGTTCTTCGCGCTGGGCGGCTACGCGCACGGCATGTATCTGATGCGCGCCATCGGCCGCGACGGCGTCTACCAGAGCGACCTGCCGGACTTCATGGTGTTCCTGGACTGGAAGGCCTACCCCTGGTACTGGTCCTTCACCGAGCACTTCTGGTATGCCATGCTGCTCGTCGTGCTGGTGCCCGGCCTGCTGGCCTTCGTGTTCGGCTACTTCGCCTTCCGTTCGCGCATCAAGGGCGTGTACTTCTCCATCATCACGCAGGCGCTGACCTTCGCCGCGATGCTGCTGTTCTTCCGCAACGACACCGGTTTCGGCGGCAACAACGGCTTCACCGACTTCAAGCGCATCCTGGGCTTCGACATCACCGCGCCCGGCACGCGCGCGGCGCTGTACTGGATCACGCTGGCGGCGCTGGCCGGCGCGCTGGTCCTGGCGCGCGCGGTCACGCAGAGCAAGCTGGGCCGGGTGCTGACCGCCGTGCGCGATTCCGAAAGCCGCCTGCGCTTCATCGGCTACGACCCGCTGGGCTTCAAGCTGTTCGTATGGACGCTTTCGGCCGTGCTCTGCGGCGTCGCGGGCGCGCTCTACGTGCCCCAGGTCGGCATCATCAACCCCAGCGAAATGTCCACCGAGACCTCCATCGAAATGGTGATCTGGGTCGCCACCGGCGGGCGCGGCACGCTGGTCGGCCCCATCATCGGCGCAGGCGCGGTCAACGGCCTGAAGACCTGGTTCACGAGCGTGCTGCCGGAGTTCTGGCTGTACGCGCTGGGCCTCATCTTCGTGCTGGTGACGCTGTTCCTGCCCGCCGGCATCGTCGGCCTGGCGCGCCGCCTCGCCGCCCGGTTCCAGGAGACAAAGGCATGACGAGCACGCACACCGAATCCGCCATGCTGGAGGGCGGTCCCAGCGGCGAGGCCGGCTACGGCCGCGTCAGTCCCGGCGGCCTGGACACCAGCCACGGCGCCATTCTCTACCTGGAAGGCATCACGGTCAGCTTCGACGGCTTCAAGGCGCTCAATGACCTGACGCTGGACATCGGCGTGGGCGAGCTGCGCTGCATCATCGGACCCAATGGCGCGGGCAAGACCACGATGATGGACGTGATCACGGGCAAGACGCGCCCCGCGTCGGGCACCGCCTACTTTGGTCAGAGCATCGACCTGACCACGCTGAACGAAGCCCAGATCGCGCATGCCGGCATCGGGCGGAAGTTCCAGCGCCCCACCGTGTTCGAACAGCACACCGTCTTCGAGAACCTGGAGCTCGCGATGAAGACCGACAAGCGCGTGCGTCCCACGCTGTTCTCCCGCCTGAGCGGCGAACAGGCCGACAAGATAGGCGAGACGCTGGATCTGATCCGGCTGCGCCCCGAGGCCGCCCTGCCGGCCGGGCTGCTGTCGCACGGCCAGAAGCAATGGCTGGAGATTGGCATGCTGCTGATGCAGGAGCCGCAGTTGCTGCTGCTGGACGAGCCCGTGGCCGGGATGACGGACGCCGAGACCGAACGCACCGGCGAACTGCTGAACGAATTGCGCGGGCGCCATTCGCTGATGGTCGTGGAGCACGACATGGACTTCGTCAACCAGATCGCCGGCGGCGGCAAGGTCACGGTGCTGCACGAGGGCTCGGTCCTGGCCGAAGGGCCGATGAGCAAGGTCCAGGCCGATCCGCGGGTCATCGAAGTCTATCTGGGGCGCTGACATGCTGGACGTGAACGCGATCGACCAATACTACGGCGGCAGCCACACCTTGCGCGGCGTATCGCTGTCCTTGCGGCAGGGCGAGTGCCTGGCGCTGCTGGGCCGCAACGGCGTGGGCAAGACCACGCTGCTCAAGTGCCTGATGGGCGTGCTGCCGGTGGCGCGCGGCCACATCGCCCTGGGCGGCGAAGACATCACGCGGCTGGCGCCGCACCAGCGCGCCGCGCGCGGCATGGCCTACGTGCCGCAGGGCCGCGACATCTTCGCCCGCCTTACGGTGCAGGAGAACATCCTGATGGGCATGGCCTCCAAGCCGGCCGCCCGCGCGCGGCGCATCAAGGAAGAAGTGTTCGAGCTGTTCCCGGTGCTCGCGGACATGCTGTCGCGCCGCGGCGGCGACCTGTCCGGCGGGCAGCAGCAGCAACTGGCGATCGCGCGGGCGCTGGTGGCCGAGCCCAGGCTCATCATCCTGGACGAGCCCACGGAAGGCATCCAGCCGTCCATCATCAAGGACATCGCCCGCGTCATCCACATGCTGCGGCGGCGCGGCGACATCGCCATCCTGCTGTGCGAGCAGTACTTCGACTTCGCCCGCGAGCTGGCGGACCAGTTCGTGGTGCTGTCGCGCGGCGAGGTGGTGGCGCGCGGCGGCCGCGGCGACATCGACGGGGAAGACGTGCGGCGGCACCTGTCGGTATAGGGACCGGCCGGGCCGCTCCGATATAATCGTCGGCCATGCGCTCCGCAAGCTTCCTGACCCGCCCGGCCCTCTGGATCGCGCTCGCCGCCGTCCTGTGGGCGTCGCTTGCGCCTTCGCTGGCGCACGCGCTGGGCATGGCCCACGAAGGCGGGACGAGCCAGCGCATCAGTGTCGAGTACTGCGCGGCCGAAGGCGCGGCCCGGGTGTCCCTGGATGTGCGCGGCGACGACCATGGCGCAGGCCGGGACGGCGCGCACGGCGACGGCCAGCATTGCCCGTTCTGCCGCAACCCGCATGCGGGCGCGGGCATCCTGCCCGCTCCCGTCCCGGTGCTGCCGGTCCCGCCCGCCCGCAGCGCCAGCTATCCGCCGCTGTTCTTCTCCGCGGCGCAATCCCTCCACGCCTGGAGCGCGGCCCGGCCGCGCGGCCCTCCCGCGGCTTGACCCGACGCGGCCGGCCGCCCGCAGGCGGAACGGCCGGGTCCCCGCCGAACCCCGATCGCCGCGCGCCTGGACGCCGGCATGATCCCGTCGGCCTCCTGCGCCCGCATCCGCTCCGCTTCGCGCGAGCCGCCGCGCGCATGCCGGTCCGCCACCCGAGAGTTTCCATGAGCGCCAGCACTTCCCGTTCGACCGCAAGCCGGGCCGCCGCCCCGCCGCTTTCCGCCCGCGCAAAGCGCTGGCTCTACCTCACGCACCGCTGGGCCGGCGTGGTGCTGTGCCTGTTCTTCGCCATGTGGTTTCTCTCCGGCATGGTCATGATGTATGTGGGCTACCCGAAGCTCGCGCAGCAGGAGCGGCTGGCCCATCTGGCCCCGCTGGACGCGGCGGCCATCGCCGTGACGCCGGCCCAGGCCCTCGCGGCGGCGGGCGCCAGCGACGCGTCCGGCCTCAGCCTGGCCGCCGCGCGCGGCGGCGCGCCCGTCTACGTGGTGCCCGGAAGCAAGCGCCAGGCGCCCAAGGTGGTGGACGCCGCCACCGGCGCGCTCCTGCCCGCCGCCGACGCGTCGGCGGCCCGGGCCACGGCGGCGGCCTGGTTCGGCGGGCAATATGCGGCGCGCTACGGCGGCACCGTGGACGAGGACGCCTACACCCATTCGCGCGCGCTCGACCCGGACCGCCCGCTGCACAGGGTGGACATGGACGACCCGGCGCGCACGCGCCTGTACGTGTCCTCCGCCACCGGCATGGTGGTGCTGGACGCCACGCGTTCCGAACGCCTGTGGAATTACGCCGGCGCGTGGATCCATTGGCTGTACCCGTTCCGCGGCAACGCGCTGGACCCCTGGTGGCACGACATCGTCGTATGGCTGTCCGTGGCCGGGGTGACGGTCGCGCTCACGGGCACGGTCGTCGGCCTGCTGCGCTGGCGCTTCTCGCGCCCATACGCGAGCGGCAGCCGCTCGCCGTACCGCGAGTCCATGATGCGCTGGCACCACCTCAGCGGCCTGTTCTTCGCCCTTATCACCATCACCTGGATCTTCAGCGGGCTGATGTCGATGAATCCGTGGAAACTCTTTACCGGCAACGCCGCGCCGCTTGCGCTCTCCGCGTACGCCGGCGAACCCGGAACCGCCTCGGCCCTGGCCCCGCCCCGGACGCTGATCGCGGCCCTGCCCGCTCCGCCCCGCGAACTGACCTGGACCCGCGTGGACGGCCGCGGCCTGGTGCTGGCGCGCAGCGGGCCCGGCGCGCCGCAAGTGCTGTCCGCCCGCGACGCGGCGCCATATGTCTTCGACGAGGCCGCGTTGCGCGACGCGGCCGCGCGCCTGCTGCCCGGCGCGCCGTTGCGCGGCATCGAGGTGCTGAACGCCTATGACCTCTACTACTATGCGCGCGATGCGCACGCCATGCTGGGGCATATCGAAAAACCGCTGCCGGCCTGGCGTCTGACTTTCGGCGACCCGCAAGCGACCTGGGTGTACCTGGATCCGAAGACGGGCCGGATCCTGGGGCGCCAGGATCGCGGCGCCCGCGCCAGCCGCTGGCTGTTCGCCTTTCTGCACAGTTGGGACTGGACCGGACTGCTGGCCCGCCGCCCGCTCTGGGACGCCCTGCTGATCTTCCTCAGCCTGGGCGGCGCGGCGCTCAGCCTGACCGGTGTGGTCATCGGCTGGCGGCGCCTGGGAAAAAAGCTGCGCGCCTGAAGCGCGGGCGCGGATGCACTATGCTCATTGCCTCGCAAGACGATTCACCGGAAAGAGGAGCCTCCATGTCCGACGTAACCATCTATCACAACCCCAAGTGCGGCACCTCCCGCAACACCCTGGCCATGATCCGCAACGCCGGTATCGAGCCCGACGTGGTGCTGTACCTGGAAACCCCGCCGTCGCGCGAAACGCTGAAGGCGCTGTTCAAACGGGCCGGCATTGGCGTGCGCGACGCCCTGCGCGAAAAAGGAACGCCCTACCAGGAATTGGGGCTGGACGACGCCTCCCTCTCCGACGACGCGCTGCTCGACGCCATCGAACAGCATCCCATTCTGCTGAACCGCCCCTTCGTTTCGACGCCGCTGGGCGCCCGCCTGTGCCGCCCCTCGGAACTCGTGCTGGACATTCTTCCGGCGCCTCAGCAAGGCGCCTTCACCAAGGAAGATGGCGAGGCCGTGATCGACGCGCAGGGTAAACGCATCCAGAAGTAAAACCACGGGATTCGGCGCATTTTGTAAGCGGACTGACGGGAATCCTCATTACCATCGCGGCTATTGGTTTGTTACGCCGCAATGACGTGTCATGAATTTCCTGGAAAGCCTCAACCAGTCCCTTTTTCTCCTGGCCAACGCCGATCCCGGCTCGCCCGTATGGCGGATCCACGCCGCCATGCTGGTGGCCAACAGGCTGATCCTGTTCGTTCCCTGCGCGCTGGCCGCGGCCTGGCTGTGGGGCGGCGACGCGCAGCGCAACCTGGCGCTTAAGGCGCTGGCCGGCATCGCGCTGGCATTGTTCGCCAGCTACTTGTGCGGCGCGCTGTGGCCGCATCCCCGCCCGTTCGTCATCGGGCTGGGACACGCCTTCTTCCCGCATGCCGCGACCTCGTCCTTCCCCAGCAACCACACCATCATCATCGCCACCCTGGCCTTCACGCTGATCTTCGACCGGCGCTGGGCCGGCCTGGGCTGGACCGCCCTGGCGCTGGCCGCGCTGGTCGGCGCGTCGCGGGTCTACCTCGGCGTGCACTTCCCCCTGGACATTGCCGGCGGGCTGGCGCTGGCGCCGCTTGCCGCGGGCATCGCCTTGCCGGTATGGAACCGCGCGGGCGCTCCGCTGACCGCGGCCGTCCAAGGCCTGTATCGCAAGGTGCTGGCCCTGCCGATCGCCCGCGGCTGGATACGGGCGTGACGCTCAGTTGATGGCCACCTTGGCGTCCTTGACCAGCTTGGCGTAGTTCTCGGTATCGGCGCCGATCCGGGCCTTCATTTCGGCCGGGCTGTCGCCGATGGGCACTGCGCCGATCTCCGCCATCCGCCGCGAGAAATCCGGCGAGCGGATGATCTTCACCATTTCCGCGTTAAGCCGGTCGACCACGTCCTTGGGCGCGGCGGCCGGCGCCAGCACGCCGAACCACGTGCCCATGTCGAACGGCTTCAGGCCCGCCTCTTCCATCGTGGGCACGGCGGGCAGCGCCGCCGAGCGCTTGTTCGTGGTCACGGCCAACGCCCGCAGCTTGCCGCTCTGGATGTGCGCAAGCACCGGCGTCACCGTATCGAACGACATGTCGATCTGGCCGCCCAGCAGGTCGGTGGTCAGGGGGCCGCTGCCCTTGTAGGGCACGTGCAGCAGTTTCACGTGGCCCTCCTTTTCGAACTGCGAGCCGATCAGGTGCTGGCCGGTGCCCATGCCATTCGATCCGTAGGTGAGCTTGCCGGGCGCTGCCCGCGCCATCGCCAGCAGCCCCTGCACGTCCTTGGCGTCCAGCCTGGGGTTCACCACCAGCACGTTGGGCACCAGGGCTACGGTGGTGACCGGCGCGAAGTCCTTCTGGAAATCGTAGTGCAGGCTCTTGTAGACGCTGGTGGCGATCGTATGGTGCACCGCGCCCATCAGCAGGGTATAGCCGTCGGGCGCCGCCTTTGCCACGTAGTCCGCGCCCAGCGTCGACCCCGCTCCGGGCTTGTTCTCCACCACCACCGGCTGGCCCAGGCTCTTGGCCAGTTCCTGTCCCAGCGCGCGGGCCAGGACGTCCGTGGTTCCGCCCGCCGGAAAGGGCACGACCAGGTTGATCGGCCGCGCAGGATAGGACTGCGCCGACGCCCCGCCCGCGAAGGAGAGGCTGAACAGGCAGGCGAGCGCCAAGACGCGCGCGGAAACGGCTTTCTGATGCATGGTTGTCTCCTGGATACGAATGGATTTCGCTTCTTGTTCTTGCCGCGAGGCGGCGCGGGAGAAGGTCTGCGCCCCCGTCCCGCAACACGGCTAGGCCGCCTTGGCCGGCGCCAGCGCGGCCAGCTTCGCGCAGACCGCCTCCGTGACCTGTGCGGTGGTCGCGCGGCCGCCCAGGTCGCCCGTGTGCAGCGCCGGATCCGCGGTCACGCTTTCGATCGCCTGCATCAGCCGGGCCGCCGCCTGGGTCTCGCCCAGGTGCTCCAACAGCATGACCACGGACCAGAAGGTGCCCACCGGATTCGCCAGCCCCTTGCCCATGATGTCGAAGGCGGAACCGTGGATCGGTTCGAACATGGACGGGTAGCGGCGCTCGGGATCGATGTTGCCGGTGGGCGCGATGCCCAGGCTGCCCGCCAGCGCCGCGGCCAGATCGCTGAGGATGTCTGCGTGCAGATTGGTGGCGACAATGGTGTCCAGCGATGCCGGGCGGTTCACCATGCGGGCCGTGGCGGCGTCGACCAATTCCTTGTCCCAGGCGACGTCGGGAAATTCGCGGCTGACCTGCAGCGCGATCTCGTCCCACATCACCATGGCGTGGCGCTGCGCGTTGGATTTCGTGATCACCGTCAGCAGCTTGCGCGGCCGCGATTGCGCCAGCTTGAAGGCGAAACGCAGGATGCGCTCCACGCCGGCGCGGGTCATGATGGACACGTCCGTGGCGGCCTCGATGGGATGGCCCTGGTGCACCCGGCCGCCCACGCCCGAATACTCGCCCTCGGAATTCTCGCGCACGATCACCCAGTCGAGCTGCTCCGGCCCGCAGCGCTTGAGCGGCGCGTCGATGCCCGGCAGGATGCGCGTCGGGCGCACGTTGGCGTACTGATCGAAGCCTTGGCAGATCTTCAGCCTCAGGCCCCACAGCGTGATGTGGTCTGCGATGTGCGGATCGCCGGCGGAGCCGAACAGGATCGCGTCCTTGTCGCGCAGCGCGTCCAGCCCGTCGGCGGGCATCATCGCGCCGTGCTTGCGGTAGTAGTCGCCGCCCCAGTCGAAATCCTGGAACTCGAACCGCAGGCCGCCCTGCCCCGCCAGTTCTTCCATGATCCGCCGCCCGGCGGGAATCACTTCCTTGCCGATGCCGTCGCCGGGGATGGTTGCGATGCGATAAGTCTTCATGTGCCGACAAGGCTCCTTGCTGGTGAGGGTCTGTCGGCACTGTACCGAGGCGGTCGCGTCACGACCGCAGCGGAATTCAAAACTACTTTTACCTGGAGTTGAAGATGGCGCGTCCTCGCGCAAAAGAACAGCGCCCGCAAGGGGCGCCGTTTCGGTTGCGAAGGCGGAGGGGCAAGACCGCCGCGGTCCCGGCTCGATCAGCAGCGGCCCACGTTCAGATTGGAAATCAGGTTGTTGAAGTCCTGGCGCAGGCTGTGGGCATCCTCCACGATCGTGGGGCGCATCATCTTGAACGCGCCCGTGCGCTCGGCATCTTCCTTGTAGCGGCCGTTGTTCGTGTTCTCCAGCACCTTGCGGCCCGAGGCCAGGAAGCTGTTGACCTGCATCATCGTGCCGCTGCAGCCCTTGGGATCGGCCTCGCGCGTCTTCTTGTCGAAGCCCAGGGCCATCTCATTCATCTTGTCCAGCTCTTGCTTGAAGGCGTCCTGGTCGGCGCCCAGGCCCGTGCCGTCGAAGATGCCCGACGCCCGGTCCATGGTGGACTTGCCGTAATAGACGAGGCCGGCGCGGTAGTAGGCCACCGAGCCCTTCTCGGCCTTCTCGAAGGCTTCCTTGGTGTTGGCCGTGTCCTTCACGGAAATGCCGCGATAGAAGGCGCTTTCCGCCTTGACGGCGTCGGTCAGCGCCGCGACGTAGGCGGGACTCTTCTCGCGCGCCAGCGCGCCGCCGTCCGACAGGAAGGTCTTGGCCGCGGAGTAGTTCTGCAACTCGTTGCTCAGCGGCGCCAATTTGCCCAGCGCATCCGAGAACGCCTTGGCGGGCGCGTCGATCTCGGGAATCGGCGCCTTCATCGCCAGCGCCTTGTCGAGCTTTTCCTTGGTGCGCAGGATGGCGGAATCGTTGCTGATCACGAAGTCCTTGATGGGCTTTCCTTCCTTCAGCTTCGGCGCCGCATAGGCCTGGTAGCGGTCCAGCGCTTCCTCGAAGGACGTGCTGATGCCGTTGGCGGCATCGACGTACTGGTTGTACTTGATGATCTCGGCCTGAGCGGTGGTCGGCTCGGCCGCCTTCGCCTCCTTCTTGGCGCTATCGTCGCCGCACGCGGCGAGCGCCAGCGTGACGGCCAGAACGGCGGACATGCGCAAGGGGCGCGACATAAGCATTTTCATTTCCTGTTGCGGGTTGCTATGAGGGGACGCATGATATGCCTGCCCGATGCCTGACTCGCTACAAAGTCATTCAACCCTGTCACAAGAATTTTCAATTCGCGACCGGCTGCGAAAAACGCGCTCGCCCGCGCCCGCCGGCGCCGGGCGGCTCATGCCGTCTCGGCGTCGGCAAGGCGCCGCGCGCGCCACCGATCTTCGTGATCCAGCAGCCAGCGCTTGCGATGCAGGCCGCCGCCATAGCCGGTCAGGGAGGCATCGGCGCCCACCACGCGATGGCAGGGCACGACGATGCCGATGGGATTCGCGCCGTTGGCCAGTCCCACAGCGCGCACCGCCGTGGGACGCGCGATGCGGTCCGCAAGCCCGCCATACGTGATGGGCTCGCCGCCCGCGATGCCCCGCAGCGCCCGCCATACCTGGCGCTGGAAATCGGTGCCGCCGGTAGCCACCTCCAGGGAGTCGATCGCATGGACCTCGCCATCGAAATATGCCTCGAGCGCGCGCCGGGCAGGCGAGGCCTGCGCGGCGTCGCGCAGTTCGATGGCCTGCTTGCGGTATTGCGTGCGCAGCAGCCTGTGCATGCGCGTCTCGAAATCCTCCCAATCCACCGCGCGCAGGCGCCGCCGGTCGTCGCTGAGGATCAGCATCCGGCCGATGGGCGTGGACACCCGTTCCAGGAAGAATATCTGGGTTGGAATGGACATGGCGGCGGCTCCGGCTGTGACATCGACCTGCGCAATATAGACCCGGCCGCGGTGTGCCGCTGGCGGTTTTCGGACAGGAATGCGTCCGGCACAACATTGTCCGAAAACCGCTAGATCCCATGAACCCGCCGGCGTTAGCATCGACGCATGGACCTGAACCACGACGCCTGTTACAGCGCCATCCAAGTGCGCGACGCCCGTTACGACGGCCGTTTCTTCACCGCCGTCAAGACCACGCGCATCTATTGCCGGCCGGTCTGCCCGGCGCGCACGCCGCTCTCGAAGAACGTCACGTTCTACACGACGGCGGCCGCGGCGCAAGAGGCGGGCTACCATCCCTGCCTGCGCTGCCGGCCCGAAACCGCGCCGGAACTCGGCCCCGGGCACGAGCTGCCCGACAGCGTGTCGCGCGCGCTGCAGCTGATCGAACTGGGCGCGCTGGACGAAGACGGCGTGGACGCGCTGGCGCAGCGCCTGGGCGTGGGCGAACGCCAGTTGCGGCGCCTGTTCCGCCAGCATCTGGGCGCCTCGCCCGTGGCCGTCGCCCAGACGCGGCGCGTGCTGCTCGCCAAGCAGCTGATCCATGAAAGCCGCCTGCCCATGGCGGAGATCGCCTTCGCCTCGGGCTTCGGCAGCATCCGCCGCTTCAACGAGATCTTCCACGACCTCTTCGGGCGCGCGCCGGGCGCGCTGCGCCGCTCCGCGAAACCAGAGGTGTCCGCCCAGCAGGAAGGGGAGATCAAGCTGCTGCTGCGCTACCGTCCTCCCTACGATTGGAGCGCCATGCTGGACTTCCTGCGGCTGCGGGCCATTCCCGGCATCGAACGGGTCACGGACGACACTTATGCGCGCACGATCGGCCTGGACGGCCACCAGGGCACCGTGACGGTGCGGCCGGGCGCGGGCGACGCGCTGCAGGCCGTCGTGCGCTTTCCAAGGCTGCAGGCCTTGCCCGCCATCATCGCCCGCCTGCGCCGCGTGTTCGACCTGGCCAGCGACCCGGTCGCCATCGCCGCGCAGTTTTCCAGCGATCCGGTCCTGACGTCGCTGATCCGGGCCAGGCCGGGGCTGCGCGTGCCGGGCGCATGGGATGGCTTCGAGTTGGCGATGCGCGCGGTGCTGGGCCAGCAGATCACCGTTGCCGCCGCGATCCGCCTGGCCGGCAAGCTGGTCGCCGCGCACGGCGCCCCCATGGCGCAACCCGACGGCAGCCTGACGCATGTCTTTCCGCTGGCCGAAGCCGTCGCCGGCGCGGAACTGGCTTCCCTGGGCATGCCGCGCAGCCGCGCCGCGACGCTGTCGGCGGTGGCCGCGGCGGCGGTCGCCGACAGGCATCTGTTCGACGCCGGCAGCGGGCTGGCCGAATCCGTGCTGCGCTTGCGGGCGATCCGCGGCATCGGGGAATGGACGGCGCAGTACATCGCCCTGCGCCAATTGCGCGAGCCGGACGCCTTCCCAGCGGCCGACATCGGGTTGATCCGCGCGCTGGAGCGCCTGGAGTCCCGCGAGTACACGCCCGCTCAATTGCTGGCCCGCGCAGAGGCCTGGCGGCCCTGGCGCGCCTATGCCGCGCAGCACCTGTGGACAGCCTGAGCCGGGGCCCCGGTCACCACTGGCCTTCCGCGCCTTTCTGGAAGTACCCGACGAGGAAATCCACGAACACGCGCACCTTGATGGAAAGGTGGTGCCGTTCCGGAAAGACGGCGTAGATGTCGGCCTGCGGCAAGGCATAGTCCTCGAGCACCCGCACCAGCCGGCCGCTGCGCAGATAGCGCGCCAGATCCCACTCGGCGCGCTGCAGGATGCCCAGGCCCGCCAGCCCCCACGTCAGCGTGACCTCGCCGTCGTTGCTGCTGAGGCTGCCCCGCACCTTCACGGTTTCGCTGCGCCGTCCCTTGGTGAAGCGCCACAGCCCGTAGGCCGCCTCGTTCTGCCGGAGCACGATGCATTGGTGACGGGCCAGGTCGTGCGGCGCGGCCGGCACGCCATGGGCTTTCAGGTAGCCCGGCGAGGCGCAGACCAGGCGCCGGTTGGGCGCGATCTTGCGGGCGATCAGGCGCGTGTCCGGCAAATCGCCAAAACGCACGGCCACGTCGAAGGCGTCCTGCACGAAATCCGCCGGACTGTCGGTCAATTGCAGCTGCAGCGATACCTCGGGATACTTTTGGGCGAATTCCGCGATGGCGGGCGCGATGTAGCTGCGGCCGAATCCCAGCGGAGCGTTGACCTTCAGAAGGCCGCGAGGACTGGCCTGGCGGCTGGCGATCAGCTGGTCCAGGTCCTCGATTTCGTCCAGGATGCGGCGGGCGCTCTCCAGGTAGACCTCGCCTTCGGCCGTCAGGCTGAGCCGCCGCGTGCTGCGGTTGACCAGCCGCACGCCCAGGCGCGCCTCGATCTGGGCCAGCCGCTTGCTGACCGCGGCCGGCGTAACGCCCAGTTCGCGCGCCGCCGCGGACATGCCGCCGGCGCGCGCCAGCTCGACGATCAGCAGCAGTTCGCTGGAATGTCCCATGAATGGAACCGGTCTCGGGCGGGGCGCGCCGGATATTTTCCGGTATCAGTCGCGGAAATTCTCGAACTGCAGGGGCAGGTCCACGTCGGTTTTCTTCAGCAGCGCGATGGCCGCCTGCAGGTCGTCGCGCTTCTTGCCGCTGATGCGCAGCTTGTCGCCGTTGATCTGCGATTCCACCTTGAGCTTGGCGTTCTTGATGGCGGCGATGAGCTTCTTGGCCACCGGCTGCTCGATGCCTTGCTTGATGGTGACTTTCTGGCGCGCGCCGCCCAGGTTCTCCAGGGGATCGGCCACGTCCAGGCAGCGCACGTCGATGCCGCGGGCCGACAGGCGGCCGCGCAGGATGTCCAGCATCTGCTTGAGCTGGAACGCGCTGGACGCGACCTGCGTCACGACGAAGCCTTCCAGTTCGAACTTCGCGTCGGTGCCCTTGAAGTCGAAGCGGGTGGACAGTTCGCGGTTGGCCTGGTCGACGGCGTTGGTGAGTTCGTGTTTGTCGACTTCGGAGACGACGTCAAAAGTAGGCATGACACGGAGTCCTGTGCAATGGTGGGTGAAAAATGCGTTCCCGCCATTTTACCGGCGCCGCGCCCCGCGTCACGCCATGACTACCAGCAGGCGCCCCGCCTGCAGCGGATGAGCGATGACCTGCGCGTCGATTCCATACGCCAGGTACAGATTGCCGGGCGTCAGGACCTCTGCCGGCGTGCCCGCGGCGATGGCCCTTCCCCCGCACAGCAGCAACAGGCGGTCGCACCAGCGCGCGGCCAGGTTCATGTCGTGCAGGATGACCAGTACGCCGGTATCGCCCGCATGCGCCAGTTCCGCCGCCGCCCGCAGCAGATCGCCCTGGTGCTTGGGGTCCAGGCTGGCGGTGGGTTCGTCCAGCAACAGGTAGCGCGGCTCGCGCGGGGCGCGCGCCGCGTTGCATTGCACCAGCACGCGGGCGAACTGCACGCGCTGCTGCTCGCCGCCCGACAATTCGGGATAGCGCCGGGCCCGCAGGTGTTTCACGTCCGCCTGCCCCAGCGCCTGCTCCACCAGGCCGTCCACGGCGGCCGGCGACAGCTCCGGGAACGGGTAGGCGCCCATCGCCACCACCTCGCGCACGTCCAGGTCGAAGGTAAGCCCGGGCTTCTGCGGCAGCACCGCGCGGCGCCGCGCCTGTTCTCGATGCGGCAACTGCGCCAGATCGGCGTCTCCGAGCGTCACGCGGCCGCCGTCGGGCGCCAATTCGGAGGACAGCGCGCCCAGCAGCGTGGACTTGCCCGCGCCGTTGGCTCCCAGCAGGCCCACGACCTCCCCCGGGCGCAGCGCCAGCGACACATGTTCGAGAATGCGGCTGCCTCCGCGCGCCAATGTCAGGTTCTCGGCGGCCAGCATCATCCATGCCTCCTTCCGCGCGCCAGCAGCCACAGGAAAAACGGCCCTCCCACCAGACTGGTGACCAACCCGATCGGCAACTCGGCCGGAACGACCGCGACCCGCGACAGCCAGTCCGCCAGCGCCAGGGCCAGCGCCCCGCCGAGCACGCAGGCAGGCAGCAGCCAGCGATGGTTGGCGCCCAGCGTCATGCGCACCAGGTGCGGCACCACCAGGCCCACGAACGCAATGCCGCCCGTGGCCGCTACCAGCGGCCCCACGACCAGGGCGCACGCCAGCACCAGCCTGGCGCGCACCCGCTTGAGCGCATAGCCCAGGTGCTGCGCCTCGCGCTCGCCCAGCAGCAAGGCATTCATCACGCGCCATTGGCCCATGAGCCACAACGACATCAGCAGGATCCACGGCCCCAGGAACGCCAGCAGCGTCCAGTTCGCGCCCGCCAGGCTGCCCATGCTCCAGAATGTCAGGTCGCGCAGCTGGGCATCGTTGGCGACGAAGGTGAACAGGCCGATCATGGCGCCTGCCACCGCGTTGATCGCGATGCCGGCCAATAGCAGGCCCGCCACGCCCGGCACCCGCCGGCCGAGGGCGTAGGCGCAGAAGGTCGCGAGCAGGCTACCGGCGAAGGCCGCGGGCGCCAGGATCCAGAAGCCGCCCGAGGTCAGGACGATGGCCCCGACCGCCCCCAGCGCGCCTCCTGCCGAAATGCCGATCAGGCCCGGTTCCGCCAGCGGGTTGCGGAACAGCGCCTGCATGGACGCGCCCGAAATGGCCAGGGCCGCGCCCGCGACCAGCGCGAACAGCACGCGCGGCAGCCGGATGTCGATCAGCACGTTGCGCCAGAGTTCGCTGCCGGGGTCCGGGGTTCCCCACAGCAGCGAGGGCAGCTCGCGCAGCGGGATCCGGACCGCCCCGCTGCTGCTGGCGGCCAACGCCACGGCCACCACGGCCATGCCCAGCAGCAGCAGGGCCAGCGGCGGCTTCACGCGCCCGGCGCTAGCGCGCCATCGCACCGGCGGCCTCGCGCTTGAGTTCGGTCAGCGCCTGCGGCAGGCGCGGGCCCATGCCCAGCAATAGCAGATCGTCCATGACGATCACGCGTTGGCGGGCGGCGGCCGGCGTGGAGGCGATGCCCGGCATGGCCAGCAGTTTCTCCGTTCCGCCGCTGGCTTCGAGCGAAGTCTTCGTCACCACGATCACGTCCGGGGCCAACGCGCTGACGGCCTCGGCGGAGACCGGCTTGTAGCCCTGCTGGTCCTTGAGCACGTTGACCAGGCCCGCCATCGCCATCACTTCGTTGGCGGCGGTGCCGCGCCCGGCGCCCTGCAGGGTCCCCGTGCGGTTGATCAGCAGGATGGCGCGCGCCCGGGTGACGGGTATCGCCTCGACCTGCTTGAGCTCGCCCGCGATGCGCGCCACCATGCGCTCGCCTTCCGGCGCCACGCCCAGCGCATCCGCCACATTGCGGATGCGCGCCTTGAGCGAGTCGACGGACGGCGAATCCGGCACCGTCACCACCCGCACGCCGACCTCGCCTAGCCGCTTGAGCGCGTCGGGCGGACCGGCCTGTTCGGATGCCAGCACCAGGTCGGGCTTCAGCGCCAGCACGCCCTCCACCGGCACCGAGCGGTAATAACCGACCCGCGGCAGCCGGGTCGCCGCCTCGGGGTAGAGGCTGGACAGATCGTCTCCCACCAGGCGCTCGCCCTGCCCCAGCTGATAGACGATCTCGGTCACGCTGCCGCCCAGCGTCACGACCCGTTCGGGCGGCGCCGCGTGCGCGGCAACGGCCGCCATCCATCCGATTGCCATCGCCAGCCATGTCTTCATCGCATCGTCCTCATGCGGCCAGCGGCGCGCTGCACAGGCTGGCCATCAGTTCGCGCCACTGCGTCAGTTCCGGTTTGCCGGGTTTGCGTTCGCCGAAGAACTGCGCGATGAGTTCGCCCGTGGCGGAATACAGTTCCAGCGAGGTGACCCAGCCATCGGAGGTGGGCTTGTTCACCACCCAGGCCGACGCGATCGCCGTCGTGTCCAGGTGCAGGTTGAATGTCGGATCCAGCACGTTGTACCAAGGGCCGGTGCGGCGCAACTGCCGCACCGGGCCGGTATGGATCTGGATCATGCCGCGGTTGCCTACGAAACACATGATGGACAGGCCCGATTGCGCCGCCGATTCCAGCATGCGTTCGACGGATTCCGCGGGCACCGGCTGCGCCAGGTCCTCGCCCGCGGCGGCCAGCGCCGCCAGCCGCGATACCTTGAACTTGCGCAGCAGCGGGAAGAACTCATGGGTGTCCTGCATGGCCAGCCAGGCTTCGCGCCACTGCGCGCTGTCCTCGACGCGGTCCGCGTCGGCGGCCGGGGCATAGGGCGCGGTCTCGGGCCATGCGGCCTCGCCCGCGAACTTCGCCACCAGCGCGTCGTAGGCGGCGGCGTCGGTGGCGTCGGTACGGTAGACCTTGTGCACGGCCACGCCCGCGCCGTCGAAGAACTGCAGGCTGTGGCGGCCGTCCTGCTCGACGGCCCAGGCCGACTTCCAGGCGGTGAAGAACACCCGCAGGTCGATATCCGGCCCCAGCACCAGGCCGACGGGCCCTTCGGCCTGGATGTCCTCGTACACGCCATGCCGCTCGTGCACACACCAGTCGTTGCGCGTAAGCGCCATGACTTCGCCCAGCGTGCCAAGCTCGCGGAAGATTTCCTGCGGCGTGCCGCGCAGGGCGGTGGCCTTCACGCCGCCGCAGCCCGCCGCCACCCATTCGGCTTCGGAAACACCCAGCGCCTGCGCAAGGTTACGGGCGCGCAGCCCGGGTTGCGAGGCGGCCAGCGCCTCGTTGCGGGCGCGCAGCGCTTGCGCGCGGGACGAAAAATCGGTGTTGCTCATGGTGGGCCCTCCGGCCGTTCAAACGGGTTGCGAAAGCCGCCGCCGGCCGGCGGCGGCGCGGGTTCAATACTGGTATGTCAGTGAGACGCGGACGCTGCGCCCCGGTTCCGTGTACCAATCGACCGGACGCGGTATCGCGGTGGCGCCGGCGGTCGGCACATTGATGGCCTCCCAGTATTTCTTGTCGAACAGGTTGAAAACGCCTGCCTGCACCTGCAATCCCTTCACCGCCGCGGGACGCCAATAGCCCATCAGGTCCACCACGCCGTAGCCCGGCGCCTGGAAATCGGGATTGCGCGCCTCGGGAGTGGCGTCGGGGTACTCGACCTTGTTGCGTTGCAGCGCGGTGGTCAGCATTGCGTCCACGCCCCATACGTCGCGGCTGTAGCCCACCCCCAGCACCGCTTTCAGCGGCGCCACGGAGTTCAGGTACTGCCCCGTGCTTTCATCCTTGCCCACGGCCCAGGCCAGCGAGCCCCACGTGCGCCAGCCCGGCGAGAACTTCCAGTGCGCGCTCGCCTCCGCGCCGTAGATGCGCACCTTGGCCCGGTTCACGGTCCCGGTCACGCCCAGGGGGTACTGGCCCGCCCATCCCGGCTGCCATTGCGGCGAGCCCGCATTCAGCGGCACATCGCCGTCGATGAAATTCTGGTAGCGGTTGTCGAAGAACGATATCGCGCCCCCCAGCGCGTCCGACCCCATCTTGGCCCCCAGCTCCCAACCCTTGCTGGTTTCGGGCTTCAGGTAGGGATTGCCCACGCGCAGGTAGGTGCCCGGGCCGCCGTAGTTGGTGTAGAGCTGGGTCGGGCTGGGCGCCTTGAAGCCGTAGGCGTATTGCGCGTAGAAGCTCAGCTCGTCCCGGGCCTTCCACGTGGCGAGCAGCTTGGGCGAGAAACGGCTGCCGCCATTGGACGGGGGCAGGCCGCCCGCATTCGGATTGCTCTCGTAGCTGGCGGTGGATTGCGGCTTCTGTTCGTAGTGATCGTAGCGCAGCGCCGGCATGATCGTGTAGCGGCCGTCTGCGAAGCTGAATTCGTCCTGCACCCACAAGGCCCACTGGCGGCCCTTGGATTGCGGCACGTCGGCCTGATTGGTGTGCAGCATGTCGCATGCGCGCGGGCCGAACGGCGCGGGCGTGCCCGGGCGGATCGCGGGGCAGTTGTCGTAGCCGCTGGAATTCTGCTCGGTCTTGTTCCCGTACCACTCGCCGCCGACCGTCCACAACTGCGACACGGCCCCGCCGCCCAGGCGCTTGGTCAGTTCCGTGTTCGCGCCGAACAGTGTCTGCTGGATCGAGTTGCTGCGGCCGTAGGGGCCGCTGGGGAAGCCGTAGCGGAAGGGATCCCTGGGAATGATGTAGGCGCGGGAATCGACGCCGCGGATGCCGCGTTGCGAACTGTCGAGCCGCAGGCGCTGCCAATAGACGACGGCGGTGGCCGTATCGATGAGGCCGCCTTCGCCGGGCGCCTTGTAGGCGTAATCGAACGACACGCGCTCGCGTTCGGTTTCCTTGCGCGTGCCGTTCTCGCCATAGAGATAGCTGGTGCCGGCGCCCTGCTCGAACATGCTGTCGATGTCGGCATTGCGCTTGAAGTATTCGCCCGTCAGCCCGAAACGGTGGCCGCCTTCGACGCGCTGCTGCAATTTCAGCAGGAAGCTGCGCTGGTCATAGTCTTCCGGGCTGGGCTCGCTGCGCGCCGGGCCATAGCCGCCGACGTCGCCCCGGTTGTCCAGCGCATGGCCGTTGCGCAGCCCCGCCTGCACCAGCCAGAACGTGTTGTCGCGGATCTGGCCCGCCAGCGCCGCGTTGGCGCCCCAGCTGCTGTCGGCCGAATCGTAGTCGGTCTTGGCCAGCGCGCCGAAGGCCCTGCCGTCGCCGAGCAGGTCCGACGGTTCCAGCGTGTACAGGTCGGCGATGCCGGAGATCGCGCCCGAGCCGCCGCCGCTGGCGTCCGCGCCGCGCACGATGTCCAGCCGCGACAGGCTGTTGAAATCCACGGCCTCCAGCCCGCCCTTCACGCCGCGCGCGCCGTCGTCCAGCCATGGCAGGCGGATGCCGTCCACGCGTGTCAGCACGCGGTCCTGGTCCAGGCCGCGTATGTTGATGCTGTTGTTCTGCCGGTTGAAGCTCACGCCGGGCTCGGCCCGCTTGCCCAGATCGCTCCAGTTCCGGATCTGCAGATCGTCCAGGCGCTTGCGGTCGGTGGTGGTTTCCCAGGCGGGCGCGCTGACGGCGCCATCGCCTTCCACCTTGACGGGCGCAAGCTGCGTCACGCCGGCGGACGCCCGCGACTCCAGGACGAAGACCCGGGAGCTGCGTTCCCGCACGCCCAATCCGCTGCCCTCCAGCAAGCGCGAAAAGCCTTCACTCACGGAATAGACTCCGGCGAGCCCCGCCGTGCGGCGCTGCCCCACCAGCGCGGCGTCGAACAGCACGGTCACGCCCGCGCTGTCCGCGAAGCGCGGCAGGGCTTCGGCCAGCGGGCCCGCGGGGATGCGATAGCTGCGGGCCTGCGCCTGCTCCGAAGCCTGTGCCCATGCGCCCGACGCTGGCAGCACGACGCCCGCAAGGGCGGTAAGGGCGAACGCCGCATGCACGGACGCGGCAAGTCGGGTCAGCAGGCATTGCGCGCCTCGGGCGGGTCGGGAGCCGCTTGCGCGGCCGGCGGGAAGGTAAGCCATGGTCGTCCTTTCGATCCAAAAGGTGTCGGCATTCGTTTGCCTATACAGACCATGACCCGCGTGGATTCCAAATCGGACAGCTTTGACGAAAGAATTTTCGATGCGGCCATTTCCGGCCGGCTTCAGGCATCGGCCGCGGCGCGCGGCCCGATGGTCACCCAGTACGGCGTGCGGTAGCGCACCTGCACCGGCAAGGTCGCCGGCAAGGCGGCCAGGACCGCGTCCGTGTCGCGCAGCTGGAAAGCGCCCGAGATCCTCAGGTGCGCCACCGCCGGATCGCAGCGCAGGATGCCCGGCCGGTAGCGGTCGAGTTCGGCGGCGAACGCGTCCAGGCGCATGCGGCTGGCGTACAGGACTCCGCGCAGCCAGTCGCTGGCGTGCGGATCCGCGGGCGACGCCGGCGACATGCCCGCTTCCGTGAGGCTGCCCTGCTCTCCCGCCGACAGGCCGAGGGCGCTGCCGGAATGTGCCTGGCGGCTTATCCGGACCTGCCCTTCCTGCACGCTGACCTGGCAGGACTCTCCCTGTTGCCGCACGCAGAAGCGCGATGCCTGGGCCTCGATATCGCCCAGGCGCGTGCGCACCACGAACGGCCGGGGATGCGCGGCGGTGTCGGCCACGGCGTGCACGGCGATCTCTCCGGAGCGCAGCCGCAGCATGCGGGCGGTGGCGCTGAACATGACGTCCACGGCGCTGCCTGTATTCATGCGCAGCGTGGAGCCGTCGGCCAGCGCCACGTCGCGGCGTTCCCCCGCCGCGCTGCGGTAGTCGGCGCCCCAGTCCAGGGGATCGGCGCGCCAGGCGGCCCAGGCGGCCGGGCCGGCAGCCACCAGGGCCGCCAGCGCCTTCAGCGCGGCGCGGCGGTTCTTGAGCGCCGGCCGGTTCAGAGTGGCCATGCCGAGGGCCGGCGGGATCAGTCCGAAGCGTTCGTTCACGCGCTGCGCGCGCTGCCAGGCATGTTCATGCTCGGCCTTGCTGGCGCGCCACTGGTCGCAGGCCCGCCGGTCGGCCTCGGTGGCGCGGCCCGAACCCAGGCGCATCAGCCAGCGCGCGGCTTCGCGCGCCACGCCGCGTTCCACGGCGGGCAGCTCGGCGCCGGCGTCGGGCGCGGCGCTCAGATCGCCGCCATGATGCATTGTTCGAATCCCCTGGCGATATAGCGGTGCACGGAACGCAGCGATACGTTGAGCCTGGCCGCGATCTCGCCGTGGCTCAGGCCCTCCAGTTGCGCCATCAGGAAGGCTTGGCGCGCGCGCAGCGGCAGGCCCGCCAGCATCTCGTCGATCTCCTGCAGCGCTTCCAGGATGATCAGGCGCTGTTCCGCCGAGGGCGCCAACGGTTCGGGCATCAGGGCCAGGGCTTCCAGGTAGGCCTGCTCCACCGACCGGCGCCGGTGGTGGTTCATGAGCAGGCGCTTGGCGATGGTGGTGAGGTAGGCGCGCGGCTCGCGCAGCGCATCCAGTTCATGGCGATGCCGCAACACCCGCAGAAAGGTGTCCTGCGCCAGATCGGCCGCGTCGAAGGCATTCCCCAGCTTGGCGCGCAACCAGCCATGCAGCCAGCCGTGATGCGCGCGATACAGAAGATGGACGGCGTCGCTCGAAGCGAGCACGGGATTCGGCACGACAGGCTCCTGGACTCTTTACTACAAATAGAAATCAATCTCATTCTAAATGCAAAACCCTGATCCAGGTCAAGCCCGCACGCCGCGCATTGACGGGGATATCATGGGGACAGGTTTCGCCGCCCCGGCGGCCCTTCCCAGGAGGCGGGTTTCCCCCATGCTTTACAGCGCGCTCAAGTTCGTCCATCTCATGGCCGTGATCCTCTGGGTCGGCGGCATGCTGTTCGCCCACTGTTTCCTGCGCCCCGCAGCCGCCCGGCTGGAACCGCCGGTCCGCCTGCCCCTCATGGCGTCGGTGCTGGGGCCCTTCCTGAACGCCGTGCTGGCGGCCATCGTGCTCATCCTGCTGTCGGGCGCGGCGATGATCGGCCAGGAAGCCTCGCAGGCCGCGCAGACCGGCGGCGCCTTCTTCATGCCGCGCAGCTGGACCTTCATGGCCGCCGGGGGGCTCGTCATGATGGCCATCTACGCCTACATCCGCTTCGTTCTCTACCCGCGGCTGAACGCGGCCGTCCTGAAATCCGACTGGCCGGCGGGCGGCCAGGCCATGGGCGGCGTGCGGCGCTGGGTGGGCGTGAACCTGCTGCTGGGCATCGCCATCATCGCCATCGTCTTCCTGGGCTAGGCGGATATCGACCGGCGCCGGGCTGCCATCGGGCATGCGGCGGCTGGTATCGGAATTCTTTTGCCTGGTGCAATACGCGGTACATCCTCGGTCGCCACACTGGGGATGCCTCTCGCGGGCCTCCACAACAAAAGGAATCTCCATGACCAAGCGCGTCTTCCAACTGGCCGCCCTCGGCCTGTTCGCCACTTCGTTCGCCGCGCGGGCCGCGGCGCCCATCGACAACAGCGCGCTGGAGCAGCCGGGATTCCGCGAGCACAAGGCCACCTACGGCGTGGTCTACCGGCTGCCCCAGGAAGTCAACGCCGTGCTGGACGCCAGGATCAACGGCACGCTCAAGGCCGACCTGCTCAAGCTGGGCCTGAAGACCGAAGCCGAAACGCCCAACATGCCGCACGTGACGGTCGTGCACATCCACAGCGCCGATCCGGCCACGCCCGCGCGCATGCTGAAGGCGCTGCCCAAGCCGCCGTCCCCGCTGCAGGTCACCTTGAAGAATTTCTACCCCACCGAGGCCGCCAAGGGCGCGGGCCGTCCCTGGTGGCTGGACCTGGGCGTGGTCAAGAGCGGCCAGGGCTTCGAGGACATGATGCGCTACAACACCATGGCCACCGCGGCCCTGGCGCCCTTGCGCGACGGCCCGCTGCCGCGCGTGACCGGCCCCGTCTACGCCAAGATGGGCGACGCGGGCAAGAGCCTTGTCCGCACCCAGGGAGTCAGCGGCGTGAACGTCATGCAGGACGGCAAGGAAGTGCGCGCGCACAATCCGCACACCACGCTGGTCTACAGCATGGCGCCCTACGACGCGCGCCTGCAGGACGCCATGAAGCAGGAGGCCGACAAGTTCAATGCCGTGCTGCCCGAGGGCATCGCCGCCACCTTCAAGGACGTGTCCATCGTCGAGATCGGCTTCGCCGGCAACGTGGTTCGCGAGATCTACCGCATCAGCCTGGAAGACGGCTCGGTGCTCGACGTGGCCACGGGCAGGAAGGCCGGGACCTGAGCCCCGGGAGCGGCCGCGGCGGCGATACCGGATGCTGCCATTTCATGGCAGCATTACGTAATCGCCAGCCTTCCGCTCCTCCCCATGTCCCGAACCGAAAGACTGCTCGGCCTGCTGCAGACCTTGCGCTGCCATCGCCGCCCGGTCAGCGGGCGCCAGTTGGCCGCCGATCTGGGCGTCAGCATCCGCACGCTGTACCGCGACATCGCCACCCTGCAATCGCAGGGCGCCGAGATCGAGGGCGAGCCGGGCCTGGGCTACGTCCTGCGTCCCGGTTTCATGCTGCCGCCGCTGATGTTCAGCACCGAGGAAATCGAAGCCCTGGTGCTGGGCACCCGCTGGGTGGCGGACCGCTCCGATCCCCGGCTCGGGCAGGCCGCGCGCAATGCGCTGGCCAAGATCGGCGCCGTGCTGCCCGCGGAACTGCGCGACGGGCTGGACGCCATTCCCCTGCTGGTCGGCCCCAGCGCGGTCACCGTGGTCGACCGCGTGGACCTGTCGCTCATCCGCCAGGCCATCCGCAACGAACAGAAAATCGACATCACCTACCGGGACGACAAGGGCGCCGACTCCGCGCGCGTGATCTGGCCGTTCGCGCTGGGCTTTTTCGACAGCGTGCGCATCGTGATGGCCTGGTGCGAACTGCGCCAGGACTTCCGCCATTTCCGCACCGACCGCATCGCCACGCTGGTGCCCGGCGCGCGCTATCCCCGGCGCCGGCACGCGCTGCTGAAAGCGTGGCGCGCGATCAATCGCGAGCCCCGGAAATCCGCTTGATGGCTACTGCCAAAAACTGACAGCACCCCTGTCTAAGATGAGCGCGTCACCTCTCAGGAGCGCATCATGTCCGACACCAATTTCGTCATTCTCTACGTTGACAAGCCGGCGGCCAGCGCCGCGTTCTACAGCGCGCTGCTGCAGCGCCCGCCCGTCGAAAGCTCCCCCACCTTCGCCTTGTTCGCGCTGGACTCCGGGCTGATGCTGGGCCTGTGGTCGCGCCACACCGTCGAACCCGCGGCCGCCGGCCGGGGCGGCGCGTCCGAACTGGCGTTCACCGTTCCCGACCCGGATTCGCTGGACCGCCGCCACGTGGACTGGAGCCTGCGCGGCCTGCCCATCCTCCAGCCTCCCACCGACATGGATTTCGGCCGCACGTTCGTGGCCCTGGATCCCGACGGCCACCGGCTGCGCGTTTTCTCGCCGGCCCCGCAGGAAGCTCCCGCCGAACAGCGCGCCTCCGGCCTGGCCAGCGCCTGAAGCCTCCTCTTTCCCCCTGGCCGCCCGCTCAGGAACGCTGCTGGCGGGCGGCCAGGGCCGCGGGCTCGGCGCGCTTGCGCAGCAGCAGTCCGTAGGCGGCCGCCAGGATCAGCAGAAAGGGCACGCCGAACACCAGGGTCATCTTGAACACGCTGGTGAAATAGGTGGTCGCCAGAATCGCCAGCATGGCGGCCGCGCCCAGCAGCGTCAGCGCCGGGAAGCCCGGCATCCGGAACGACAGCGGCGCGCCGCCGTCGCGCGCCCAGCGGCGCCGGAAGAAGTAATGCGTCACGAAGATCATCATCCACGTGAACAGCGCGCCGAACATCGAAATCGCCATCATCAGGGTGAAGGCGGTCTCGGGATACAGCACGTTCAGAACGGCGGCGATGCCGATCCCGCTAGTGGACAGCAGCAGCGCGTTCAGCGGCGTGCCGCTGCGCGTGAGGCGGCCCAGCGCGGACGGCGCATGGCCGGCGCGCGACAGGCTGAACATCATGCGCGTCGTGATGTACAGCTGGCTGTTCATCGCCGACAGCGCCGCCACCAGCACGATGAAATTGATCACGTCCGCCGCGCCCGGGATGCCCAGCGCCTGCATCACCTTCACGAAAGGGCTGCCGCCCTTGCCCGCCTCGTCCCAGGGCACGATGGCCAGGATCAGCGCCAGCGTCAGCAGGTAGAACACCACCAGGCGGACGATGGTGGCCCGGAACGCCTGCTTGACCGCGCGCTCCGGATCCTCGGCCTCGCCCGCCGCCACCGCGATCATCTCCACGCTCAGATAGCTGAAGATCGAGATCACCACGGCGATCCACATGCCCCAGACGCCGTTCGGGAAGAATCCGCCGTGCGAGGTGTACTGCGCCGTGCCGTACTGAGGGCTGCCCCAGACCACATAGGCGCCCAGGACGATGAAGGCCACGATGGCGCTGACCTTGATCGTCGAAAACCAGTATTCCACCGTGCCGAACGCCTTGACGCTCATCGCGTTGATGAAGATCAGCGCGGCGGAAAACAGGCAGACCCACTGCCAGCCCGGCACGTCCGGAAACCAGAGTTTCATGTACTCCGCCACGGCGGTGACTTCGGTGCCCACCGCCAGCACCACGCAGGACCAGTATGCGTATCGCACCAGGAAGCCGGCCAGCGGACCGATGTAGTGCTCGGCGTAGGCGCCGAAGGAGCCCGAGGTGGAATGCGCCACCGTCATCTCCGCCAGGCAGCCCATGAGCAGCAGCGTGATCAGGCCGCCGATGGCGTAGCTGATGATTACGCTGGGCCCGGCGAAGCCGATGGCGAATTTGCTGCCCAGGAAAAGCCCCGTGCCGATGGCCCCGCCAATGGCGATCATGCTCATCTGGCCGGAGGTCAAGCGCCGCTTGAGTCCCTGTTCGCGTTCGGCTATCCGGCCGAACCCCTGTTGTTGCCGCATTGTCTCCTCCTTGTACTGCGCTCTCTTGCTGGATACAGGGCCGCTCGGGCCCGCGCTGGGATCTGCTGGCGCCCGAGGGGTCAGGTCACGGCGGCGCGCTGCCTGAATTCCGGCTTGTCCCAGGCGCGCGTATCCAGCACGTCCTTCAGGATATCGACGGCGTCCCACACGTCGGCGTAGCCGAAGTACAGCGGCGTCAGGCCGAAACGCAGCACCTCGGGCTCGCGGTAATCGCCGATGACGCCGCGCGCGATCAGCGCCTGCATCACCTCGAAGCCGTTCGGGTGGCGGAAACTGACGTGGCTGCCGCGTTCGGCGTGATTGCGCGGGGTCACCAGCGTCAGCGGATGGCCCGCGCAACGCTGCTCGACCAGCGAAATGAGCAGGTCGCCCAGCGCCAGCGACTTCTTGCGCACCTCGGCCATGTCGGCCGCGTGCGCCACGTCCAGGCCGCACTCCACCAGCGACAGCGACACGATGGGCTGCGTGCCGCACAGGTAGCGGCGGATGCCGCCCGCGGGCTCGTAGGCCACGGCCATGTCGAATGGCCGCGTGTGGCCCCACCAGCCGGACAGCGGCTGCCAGAAGTCCTTGGTGTGGCGCGGCGCCACCCAGATGAAGGCCGGCGAGCCCGGGCCGCCGTTCAAATACTTATAGGTGCAGCCCACGGCGAAGTCGGCGTCGGCCCCGTTCAGGTCCACCGGCACGGCGCCCGCGGCGTGCGCCAGGTCCCAGATGGCCAGCGCGCCGCGTTCGTGCGCCAACGCGGTCACCGCGGCCATGTCGTGCATCTGCCCGCTGCGGTAGTTCACGTGCGACAGCAGCATCGCCGCCACGGAATCGTCCAGCGCGGCCTCCAGCGGCAGGGCGTCGTCGATCAGGCGCATTTCGTAGCCCTGCTGCAACAGGTCTATCATCCCCTGGATCATGTAGAGGTCGGTGGGGAAGTTGTCGCGTTCGGACAGGATGACGCGGCGCGAGGGCTGCTTCTGCTGCTGGATGCGCAGCGCGGCGGCCAGTGCCTTGAAAATGTTCAGCGACGTCGTGTCCGTGATGACCAGCTCTCCATCGCGCGCGCCCAGCAGACTGCCCAGCTTGTCGCCCAGGCGAGCGGGCAGGTCGAACCAGCCGGCCGTGTTCCAGCTGCGGATGAGGCCCGAGCCCCATTCCTGGCCGATGACGGCGGCGGCGCGGGCGGCGGCGGCCTTGGGCAGCACCCCCAACGAATTGCCGTCCATGTAAAGCACGCCCGGCGGCAGGTCGAATTGGTCTTTCAAGGGCGCCAGGGGATCCTGGCGGTCGGCGTTCACGCAGTCGTCACGGGTTTTCATCGCGGCTCCATCGGGTAATTTTCTGATAAATACTAGCAGCGCCGGCGGGCTGATATATTGCAAATCCGGGCGCGGATTACCCTAGGTTTCCGCATTAGGTTGCATAGAACGGATTTTTTTGAAATTGGATTGCGCCATGCAAATCGACGCCATAGACCAGCGGATCCTCTACCGCCTGCAGGAGAACGGCCACCTCAGCAACCAGGACCTTGCGGAACAGGTGGCGCTGTCGCCATCGGCCTGCCTGAGGCGCGTGCGCGCGCTGGAAGAAGCCGGGCTGATCCGGGGCTACCGCGCCGTGCTGGACGCCGAAAAGCTGGGCTTCGAACTGGAAGCCATCGTCCACGTGTCGCTGGACCAGTCGCGCCCGGGCTGGCATGAGGAATTCCTGGCCGGCATCGCGCTGCATGACGAGATCACCGAAGCCAGCATCGTGACGGGCGCGTCCAACTACATACTGGCGGTGCGCACCCGCAACCTGGCGGCGTTCTCGCAATTCGTGGAAGACAAGCTCAGCAAGATCCCGGGCGTGCGCGACCTGTGCTCGCATATCGTCATGCGCAAGGTAAAAAGCCGCGGCGACATGCTGCCGCTGGGCGGCTGGCGCTAGGGCCTGTTCATCCTAAATCGAGCCGAGGCGCAGGAAGCCGAACACGGTCACGAAATGGCAGGCGGTGCCGCCCATGACGAACAGGTGCCAGATGCCGTGGGCGTGCCGCCAGCGCTTGCCATTCACGTAGAACAGCGTGCCCGCGGTATAGACTCCCGCGCCCGCCAGCAACCAGGTCAGCCCGGCCGAGGACAGGGCGCCGGCGATCGGCGCGGCGAACATCACGCCGAGCCAGCCCATCGCCAGGTAGAGCGGCAAGGCGGGAGCGGCGCCGCGCGCCCACCACAACTCGCGGCCGATGCCGACCGCGGCAAGCACCCAGATGGCCACGCCCATGGCGGCGCCCCAGCCGTGCTCCACAGGCCCGAACGCCAAAGGCGTGTAGGTGCCGGCGATCAACAGGTAGATCGCGCAATGGTCGGCCTTCGCCCATATCGCCTTGCGGCGGCCGCGCGACCAATGGAACAGCACCGACGATGCGTACACGGCGATCATCGAGGCGGCGAACACGGCGCAGCCGACGAGCTGCCGCGTGTCCACGTTCAGCTCGGCCGCCCGGGCAATCAAGGCGCCCGACGCGGTCACGGCCAGCGCCAGGCCGGCCAGATGCGTCGCGCCGTTGAGTCGTTCGCCTTTGTACATGCGCCCTCCGCCCTCCGGCCATGCGCCGGCGCCTCCCATCATGGACGCTTTCCATGACAGTCCCGGGTCAGCGAGGCGGCGGGCGCAATCAGGCGATGAAGTCCACGGCGGCCGGATAGCCTTCCAGCGCGCGCGCCGACAGGATGGCGCGCTGCACGGCGATCGCCATGGCCTCGGCCGCCATCACGCCCAGCAGCATGACGTTGGCGTTCTTGCCCGACGCCCCCGTGCCCAGCGCGAAGATGGTGTCGCCATCGAGCATGGTGTGGATCGGGTTGATCGCGCGGGCCAGGCCGTCGTGCGCCATGCCCGCGATCTTCTGCGCTTGCGCCTTGGTCAGCCGGGCGTCGGTCGCGACCGCGCCGATCGTGGTTGCCGCCCCCGCCCGCATCGACTTGGGCAGATCGCCGGCCAGAACGGCGGCGCGGGTGTCCAGCAGCATGTTGCCGTCGGCCGTGCGCGCGCCGGCCAGGATGCGGCCGCTGGAGGGATCCAGCACATCGCCCACGGCATTGACGGCCACGATGGCCCCGACGGTCACGCCCGCGACGGTCAGCGACGCAGTGCCCAGGCCGCCCTTCATGGCGCGTTTGGGCCCATACAGCTTGCCTACCGTGGCACCCGCCCCCGCGCCGACGTTGCCTTCCTCGGGCGCGTCGGCCGTGGCCGACTTGCAGGCCTGGTAGCCCGCGGCCGCATCGGGCCGGATCGACGCGTCGCCCACGCCCAGGTCGAACAGGATGGCCGAGGGCACGATGGGCACGTGCGCGACGCCCACGTCGAAGCCGATCTTCTTTTCCTCCAGGTAGCGCATGACGCCGGACGCGGCGTCCAGGCCGAACGCGCTGCCGCCGGCCAGCATGATGGCGTGCACCTTGTCCACCATGTTCATGGGATTGAGCAGATCGGTTTCGCGCGTGCCCGGCGCGGCGCCGCGCACGTCGACCCCGCCCGTCGCGCCGGCTTCGGCGATGATGACCGTGCAGCCCGTCGGGCGGCGCGTATCCGTGTAGTGCCCCACGCGCAGGCCCGCCACGTCCGTGATGCTGCCTCCGCCCGGCATCCGCCGCGGCCCGTTGGCGCCGTGGACCGGCATTGCGCCGGCCGCCGCGGCCCCCGCGGCCGCCACCATGAAAGCCCGCCTGTTCCATCGCTGTTCCACACCGATCTCCATCAAGGTCCCGCATGAATGAACCCGGGCCGGACCGCGCCAGGGCGAGAGTGACGCCATATGACTTGCCGCTATATTTTTACTATTCCTTATGCTTTGTGGAAAAATAGGTGCGTTGTTAGAGTGCGGCTACGCCGGAGGGCATCGCAGGCCCACATGCTCTCCACAGTGATATCTGCCATCCGTGGAGCATCGCCATGAAACTCTTTCGTACGCTGTTTGCCGCCGGCCTCATCCAGGTCGCCGCGCTGTCCGCCGCCCATGCCCAATCCGGCCTGGAGCAAATCAAATCCGCGGGCGTGTTCAAGATCGGCACCGAAGGCACCTACGCCCCCTTCACCTTCCACGACGCGTCCGGCCAGCTTACCGGTTTCGACGTGGACATAGGCCGCGCCATCGCCGAACGGCTGGGCGTGAAGGCCCAGTTCGTCGAGGGCAAATGGGACGGGCTGATCGCCGGGCTGGACGCCAAGCGCTACGACGCCGTGATCAACCAGGTGGGCATCACCGACGCGCGCCGCGCCAAGTATGACTTTTCCGATCCGTACATTTCATCGGCCGCGGTGCTGATCGTGCGCGACGACAACACCAGCATCAAGTCCTTCGACGACCTGAAAGGCAAGAAGTCCGCCAACACGCTGACCAGCAATTTCGGCAAGCTGGCGCAGAGCCACGGCGCGGAAGTGGTCGCCGTGCAAGGCTTCAACGAAGCCATCGACCTGCTCACCTCGGGCCGGGTCGAGGCCACCGTGAACGACAATCTCTCGTTCCTCGACTTCAAGAAGCAGAAGCCGAACGCCAAGGTCAAGATCGCCGCCACCGACAAAACGGCCGAATTCAGCAACTCGGGCGTGCTGATCCGCAAGGGCAATCCCGAGCTGCAGGCCGCCATCAACAAGGCGCTGGCCGACATCAAGGCGGACGGCACCTACAAGACCATCTCGGTCAAGTACTTCGGCACGGACCTGTCGGCGCAATAAGCGGCTGGAGACCCCATGACGCCACCTTCCTGGCTGCAAGCCTTCCTGCCCGACTGGCTGCTGGCGCAAGTCGGCGGGTGGACGGTGCCGTCCTGGGTGCAGCTCATGGCGGACTCGTTCTGGCCCCTGCTGAAGGCGGGGCTGATGTTCACGGTCCCCTTGACGCTGATGTCCTTCGTGCTGGGCCTGGCGCTGGCCTTCGTGGTCGCGCTGATACGGCTGTTCGGCCCCGCTCCCCTGGTGGCCGTCGCGCGCTTCTACGTATGGCTCATACGCGGCACGCCGCTGCTGGTCCAGCTGTTCGTGATCTTCTACGGGCTGCCCAGCGCGGGCATCGTGCTGGATCCGCTGCCCGCCGCGCTGATCGGATTCACGCTCAACGTGGGCGCCTACAACTCGGAAGTGATCCGCGGCGCCATCGAATCGATCAGCAAGGGCCAGTGGGAGGCCGCCTATTCGCTCAGCATGACGCGCGGGCAGGCGCTGCGCCGCACCGTCCTGCCGCAGGCGGCCCGCGTCGCCGTGCCGCCTCTGTCCAACTCCTTCATCGCGCTGGTGAAGGACACCTCGCTGGCCGCGGTGCTGACCGTGCCCGAAATCTTCCAGGCCGCGCAGCGCATCGCCGCGGTCACCTATGAACCGTTGATCCTCTACACCGAGGCCGCGCTGATCTACCTGGTGTTCAGCTCCGTCCTGTCCGCCGCCCAGGTCCGCCTGGAAAGGCGCTTCGGCCAGCACGCGGTGTTTTCCGAGAAAAACCGATGATCCGCCTAGAGAAGATAGAAAAGGCGTTCGGCGGCAACCCCGTGCTCAAGCAGGTGGACGTGCGCATCGCCGAAGGCAGCGTCACCGCCCTGATCGGCCCGTCCGGCAGCGGCAAGAGCACCCTGCTGCGCTGCGTGAACCTGCTGGAAGTGCCCGACCGCGGCACGCTGGTCATCGGGCCGGAAAGCGTGGAGTTCGAACCCGGCCGCAAACTCGCGCGCGACCAGATCCAGCGCGTGCGCATGCAGACCGGCATGGTGTTCCAGAATTTCCAGCTGTTCCCGCACCAGACGGTGATCGGCAACGTCATGGAGGGCCTGTTGACGGTGCAGAAATGGCCCGCCGACCGCGCCCGGGCGCGGGCCGAGGAATTGCTGCGCAAGGTCGGCATGCTGGAAAAGGCGGAAGCCTGGCCCGCCAACCTGTCCGGCGGCCAGCAGCAGCGCGTGGCCATCGCCCGCGCGCTGGCGCCCGCGCCCCGCGTGCTGCTGTGCGACGAGCCGACCTCGGCGCTGGACCCTGGCCTGGCGGCCGAAGTGGTGGACGTGCTGCGCCAACTGGCCGCGGAAGGCATGACCATGCTGATGGCCACGCACGATCTGCGCCTGGCGGCCAGCGTATCGCGCGAAGTGGTATTCCTGTTGGACGGCACCGTCGTCGAATCCGGGGACTCCCGCCAGCTGTTCACCCAGCCCGCGGACCCGCGCACCGCGGCGTTCATCTCCACGCTGACGCAGGAAGCCCCGGTATAGGCGCGGCGCCGGTCCGCGCAGCATGGCCAGGCAGATGCCGGATGCCCGCCATACGGCGCCTGGCCTACTTGGGCGGCAAGGATCCCGCCGGGTCCACCGCCTGCCCGTCATAGCGCAGCTCAAAGTACAAGCCGACCTGCTTGCTGTCGCTATTGCCCATCTCGGCGATCTTCTGCCCCTGGCTCACGCGCTGACCTTCCTTGACCAGCAGTTTGCTGTTGTGGGCATAGATGCTCAGGAAGCTGGCGTTGTGCTTCACGATCACCAGATGGCCGTAGCCGCGCAGGCCGCTGCCCGAATAGGCCACCGTGCCCTGCGCCGCCGCCACCACCGGCGTGCCGGCGGCGTTGCTGATGACGATGCCGTTGGAACCCGAGCCGTCGTACCCGCGCGTGACCTTGCCCTGGGCGGGCCACACCAGCGAGATCGCGCCCGGAGGCGCCGTGCGCCGCCGGGCCGAGGAGGTGGACTTGGGCGCGGACTGCGCCTTGGTCCTGGCCTTGCTGGGCGTGGGCGCGCGCGCCTGGCCGGCAGGCGGCTCGACCCTCAGCACCTGCCCGACCTCGATGGAATTGGCGTTCGACAGCCTGTTCCAGCGCACCAGGTCGCTCACGCTCGCGCCCTGCTTGCGCGCGATCTGCGTCAGCGTGTCGCCCGACTGGACGCGGTAGTAGCCGGGCTGGACCTTGGTGGTGCCGCAGGCCGACAGCAGGACGAGCAGCGCGATCCCCAGGAGGCCGGCCCACCGGCGCAAGAAGACGTTGGCCCGGCTCGCGCCGATGGCCGGCGAGGCATGGAGCGTGACGGGAACGGGCAAGGTCTGGACGGTCGAGGAAAGCACTGAAACCTGGGGCACTGAGATCGGGAGTCTGGATGAAGTGCGTTCAAGGGTACCAAGATTTTCGCGGTTTCGCGCCAGATGCCGAGGCCTGACCGCGAGTAGAATGCCAGCCATGCCCAGCCAGATCCGCCTCCAGCATCTCGGAAGCGCCGCGCGCGTCCGGGCCGTGCTGTGGCTGGCGCTTCTGGCGCTGACGCTGCGCGCGCTGGTTCCGGCCGGCTATATGCCCGACACGCGCGCCCTGCATGACGGCCGCCTGGAGGTCACGTTCTGCTCGGCCGCCGGAGATCTATCGTCGTTCGAACTGGCCCTGCCCTCGAACGGCAAGGACAAGGCCGGGCACGATGCCGCCGGCTCGGGCGCGCAGTGCCCCTTCGGCCTGCTGGCGCACCTGACGCCGGCGCCCGCCGCGGCGCTCTCCCTTCCCGCGCTGGCCGCCGGCCGGCATGTGCCGCCCAAGCCCGCGCGCGGCGCCCTGCCCTCGCAAGGCGCCCATGGCCCTCCCCTGGGTTCCCGCGCTCCTCCCTTCCTCGCCTGACTCCGTCCGATCGCGCGGCCTGCCCGCCGCGCCTTGCCGATACGTCAACCGACGAGGTTTTCATGTATTCCCTGTTCCCGCGCGCGTCCGCTGGCGCGCCGCCGCACGCGCCCGATCCCCGGCGCCGCCTGCTGCTGTCTTCCCTCGCCCTGCTTGCCCTCGCGGGCTGCGGCCCCGAAGCCCCGAAGCTGCACGGCATGGACCTGTCCGGCATGCCGGACGGCGACTTCCTGCTGCAGGACACCGATGGCCAGTCGCGCCGGCTGGCCGACTACCGCGGCCATCCCGTGATGCTGTTCTTCGGCTTCACGCAATGCCCCGACATCTGCCCCACCGCGCTGACGCGCGCCGTCGAGATCAAGAGCCTGCTGGGCGCGGACGCCGGCAAGCTGCGCGTGCTGTTCATCACCGTCGACCCCGAGCGCGACACGCCCGAGATCCTGCGCGCCTATACCCAGGCCTTCGATCCCGGATTCATCGGCCTGCGCGGCGATGCGCAGCAGACCCGCGCCGCGGCCCAATCGTTCAAGGTCTTCTACCAGAAGGTGCCCACCGGCTCGTCCTACACCATGGACCACACCGCGCTGACCTACGTCATCGACGCCCAGGGCAAGCTGCGCATCGCCCTGCGCCACCAGCAGAGCGCGCAGGAATGCGCGGACGATCTGCGCACCGTGCTCTGAACTCCCCTCATCGAAAAGGAATCCATCATGAAAGCAACCGCGATCAAATCCCTGGCCGCCGCCTTCGCCCTGTGCGCGTTCGCCGGCGCCGCGTCCGCCCAGGACGCCTCCCTGTCGGTGGAGGATCCCTGGGTCCGCGCCACCGTGCCCAATCAGCATGCCACCGGCGTCTTCATGCGCCTGACTTCCGTCGCCGCGGGCCGGCTCGTCGCGGTGGAGTCCCAGGCCGCCAAGCACGTGGAAATCCATGAAATGGCCATGCAGGACAACGTGATGAAGATGCGGCAGGTGCCCGGCATCGACCTGCCCGCCGGGCAGGCGGTGGAACTCAAGCCCGGCGGTTACCACGTCATGCTGATCGACCTGGCGCGCCAGATCGCGCCGGGCGAGCGCGTCGCGTTGACGCTGGTCGTCGAGGATGCCCGGCGCCAGCAGCGGCGCGTCGCCGTGGACGCGGTGGCGCGGCCCCTGAACGCGACGGCCGCGCCCGCGGCCGGCCACGGCCACTGAGGCCCCGCGCGAACCGCTTCCTTGAAAGCGCAATGACATTTGTGCTGCGCGCTTGAAACACCTTCCGTGCGGCAGGCGCCCCCGGCGCGCAACGCCGGGCCGGGCGCCGGGTCGAATGGAAAAGGCCGGGCTCGCCTCGCCCGGGCGCACCCGGCCAGTCATTGCGTATTCCGGAAATCGTCCGCGGGCAGCATCGCGGACGACGGCGCGGCCGGCCTCCGGCCGCATGCTTTGATTGTCAGGAGCGTTTCATGAAAGCCTCTACCTTATTGCTGTGCGCCGGCCTCGCCGCCGCCGGGGCCGCCCAGGCCCAGCCCGCGCAATACCAGCGCGACCTCTATGGCGACTGGCGCGTCACCTACGCCGCCCCCGCCGCCAAGACCTCGGACCAGGTCAGCGCGGAACTGGCCCAGGCGAAAGCCAGCGGCACCTATGCGTTCGGCCAGGAAGACTACCCGCCCGCGGCCGCCCCTTCCAGGCCGGAGAGCCGGGCGCAGGTGGCGCAGGAACTGCGGCAGGCGCGGGTCCAGGGCGAAATGGCGTCCGATCAGGAAGACTATCCGCCGCCCGCCATGGCCCACAGCGGCGCCTCGGCCCTCCACTGACGCAGCCGCCTGAAATATTAGGGACGCTGTCATGCCTCCAGCGGCCGGCGGCGCCCCCCGATTCGCCATACAATGCCTGCACATCCGCCGCCGGCGCCCCTAGCGCGCGCCGGCAGCCGGCGCCCGCCGCGCCGCGCCCCAGGATGCCAGCGTTCCGCGCAGCCGGGCGCTTGACCCGCCGGCTGACAAGCCGGCATCTCTGTGTCTGGATATGCCCGGTAGTTCCGCCTTTTCATTCCTGCGTACCCTCTGCAGCCTGCGCTGGCTCGCCATCGCGGGCCAGGCCGCCACCATCCTGCTGGCCAGCGGCGTGCTGGGCCTTGCCCTGCCGCTGGAGCCGCTGTGGCTGGGCGTGGGCGCGCTGATCGGCTTCAACGTTTATGCCAGCCTGCGGCTGCGCCACCGCCGCGACCTGTCCCACGCGACGGCCTTCGGCCATCTGTTCGTGGACATGGCCGTGCTTGCCTGGATGGTGGGCTGGAGCGGAGGCATCAACAATCCGTTCGGCATGATGTTCCTGATCCTGACCGCGCTGGCCGCCCTGGCGCTGCCGCGCAACTGGGCGCTGGCGGCGGCCGTGGCGGGGATTTCCGGATACGCGGCGGCCGCCATCTTCGGCCAGCCGCTGCGCGGCGAGCTGAACACCCACAACCTGCTCCTGTGGGGCATGGGCGCCAACTTCCTGATCTCGGTGGTGGTAGTGCTGGTGTTCTCGACGCGGCTGGCCTCCGACCTGCGCGCCCGCGAACGCGAACTGGCCAGGCTGCGCGAGCGCTTCACCCGCAACGAAGGCATCGTCGCGCTGGCCACTCATGCCGCGGCGATGGCGCATGAACTGAACACGCCGCTCGCGACCATGACCCTGCTGGCCGACGAGATCGCCGCCGAGGTCAAGGATGACGACCTGCGCGCCGACGTTTCCACCCTGAGCCAGCTGCTGGCCCTGTGCCGGGAACGTATCCGCAATCTGGCGGTCCCAACCGCCGTGGACCTGGTCCGCGTGGTGGGACAATGGCGCCTGATCCGGCCGACCATCGACCTGCAGCGCTCGGGCACGCTGCCCAGCAGCCTGCGGGTCGATCCGGCCATCGCCCATTTGCTGCAGGCGCTGCTGAACAATGCGGCGGATGCGGGCGAAGCCGCCAACGCTCCCCGCGTGGACCTGCATCTGGAATATGGCTATGGCGCCTTGCGCGGCGAAGTCCGGGACTACGGCCGGGGCTTCGACCCCGACCACACCCTGCTGCCGGCCACCAGCCTGTTCAACAGCGGCAAGCCGGGAGGGCTGGGCGTGGGCCTGGCGCTGTCGCACGCCACGGTCGAACAGCTCGGCGGCGAAATGACGATGACTCCGGCGGACGGGGGCGGCACCCGCATCCGCTTTTATCTCCCCCTCGGGACCTGACATGCTGAATCCAACCGACCTGGGCCTGCTGATCGACGACGACGAGCTGTACGTGCGCACGCTGCAGCGCAGCCTGTCGCGACGCGGCCTGGAAACCCGCACCGCCACCGGCATCGCCGAGGCCCTGCGCGTGGCCGAGGAGATCCGCCCCGCCTTCGCACTGGTGGACCTGCGGCTGGGCGAGGACTCCGGCCTGACCCTGATCCGTCCCTTGCGCGCCCTGCGCCCGGACATGCGGATCCTGCTGGTTACCGGCTACGCCAGCGTGGCCACCGCCGTCGAGGCCATCAAGCGCGGGGCCGACGACTACCTGCCCAAGCCGGCCACCGCGCCGATGATCCTGCGCACCCTGGGTCTGGTGAAGCCGGAATCCGTTGCAATCGAAACCACCATGACGCCCCTGCACCGCCTAGAATGGGAGCACATCCATCAGGCGCTGCACGAGACCGGCGGCAACGTTTCGGCCGCCGCCCGCCTGCTGGGCATGCACCGCCGCTCCCTGCAGCGCAAGCTCGCCAAGAAACCGGGGCCGGAACGAGAGGTGCTGGTGGATTGATTTGTGCAGATGCGACAAAACGTCGCATGCCCCGCATGTGCGGGTGCGACATATCGTCGCACCCGGGAACCCGCCCCCCTCCCTCCGCCCCCCTAGGAAAACCCTGAATCTGCTCCCCTTGGGGCGGAATCCTCCCAGGCAATGCGACCATTCGTCGCATGCTTGACCGAAATCAAGCCGATAGGATGGACGTTGCTGCCTAGCAGCATTCCAGTCTGCTGCTACGCAGCATTTTCCACCTTCCATCCAAGGCTGTACGTGAAACACCCCCTCCTTGCGACCCTTACGCGCATTCTCAGCGTCGGCGCGGTCATGCTGCTTGGCGGCTGCAACATGGAAATCCTCTCCCCCAAGGGAGACATCGGCATCCAGGAAAGGACTTTGCTGTTCACGACGACCGGGCTGATGCTCATCGTCGTGATTCCGGTCATCGTCATGATCCTGGCCTTTGCCTGGAAATACCGCGCATCCAACACCAAAGCTGACTACCAGCCCAAGTGGGCCCACTCCACGGCGATCGAACTCGTGGTCTGGACCATCCCTTGTATCATCGTGGCCATCCTGGCCGTGATCACCTGGCGCTCGACGCATGCGCTGGACCCCTACAAGCCGCTCGTGTCCGAACACAAGCCGGTGACCATCGAGGTGGTTTCGCTGGATTGGAAGTGGCTGTTCATCTACCCCGAGTACGACATCGCCACGGTCAACGAGATCGCCTTCCCCGTCGACGTTCCGGTCAACTTCCGGATCACCTCGGCGACGGTCATGAACTCGTTCTTCATCCCCCAGCTGGGCAGCCAGATCTACTCGATGGCGGGCATGGAGACCAAGCTGCACCTGAACGCGCGCGAAGCCGGCACCTATGCCGGCATCTCGGCCAACTACAGCGGCGCCGGCTTCTCCGGCATGCGCTTCAAGGCCATCGCCATGCCGCAGGAAGGGTTCGATAACTGGGTCAAGGAAGCCAAGGCGGCCCCGACCGCGCTGACCCCCGAGGTCTATGCGGAACTGACCAAGCGCAGCGAACACAACGCGGTCGTCAAGTACTCCTCGGCGCCCCCCGCCATGTTTGATTTCATTCTTGGCAGCACCATGACCAAGATGGCCGGCGTGGACTCCGCCACGTGCACCCCCACGTCGAACAATCTGATCGCAGGAATTAACTAACAATGCTCGGGAAACTCACCCTCGAGGCCATTCCGTTCCATGAACCCATCGTCATGGTTACGCTGGCCGCCGTGTGCCTGGGAGGCCTAGCGGTCCTCGGCGCCATCACCTACTTCCGCAAGTGGAAGTATCTCTGGACGGAGTGGCTGACCACGGTCGACCACAAGCGTATCGGCGTGATGTACATCATCGTCGCCCTGATCATGCTGCTGCGCGGCTTCGCCGACGCCATCATGATGCGCACCCAGCTGGCGGTCGCCTCCGCCGACTCGGCCGGCTTCCTGCCGCCGCACCACTACGACCAGATCTTCACCGCCCACGGCGTCATCATGATTTTCTTCATGGCGATGCCCTTCATCACCGGGCTGATGAACCTCGTGGTGCCGCTGCAGATCGGCGCCCGCGACGTGGCCTACCCGTTCCTGAACTCGCTGAGCTTCTGGCTGTTCGGCGCCGGCGTCGCGCTGATGATGATCTCGCTGTTCGTGGGCGAATTCGCCGCGACCGGCTGGCTCGCCTATCCGCCGCTGTCCGGGCTGGACTACAGCCCGAGCGTGGGGGTGGACTACTACATCTGGGCGCTCCAGATATCCGGGTTGGGCACCACGCTTAGCGGCATCAACTTCATCGTGACCATCCTGCGCATGCGCGCGCCGGGCATGAGCCTGATGAAGATGCCGATCTTCACCTGGACCTCGCTGGTCACCAACGTCCTGATCGTCGCCGCCTTCCCCGTGCTGGCCGCAACGCTCGCGCTGCTGACGATGGACCGCTACCTGGGCACGCACTTCTTCACGAACGACATGGGCGGCAACGTCATGATGTACGTGAACCTGATCTGGATCTGGGGCCACCCCGAGGTCTATATCCTGGTGCTGCCGGCGTTCGGCGTGTATTCGGAAATCGTCGCCACCTACGCCCGCAAGACCCTGTTCGGCTACAAGTCCATGGTCTACGCCACGGCCGCCATCGGCGTGCTGTCGTTCCTGGTCTGGCTGCACCACTTCTTCACCATGGGCGCGGGAGCCAACGTCAATGCCTTCTTCGGCATAGCGACAATGATCATCTCGATCCCCACGGGCGCGAAGATCTTCAACTGGCTGTTCACCATCTACCGCGGCCGCCTGCGCATCACCACGCCGGTGCTGTGGACGCTGGGCTTCATGATCGTGTTCGTCATCGGCGGCATGACCGGCGTGATGCTGGCCATCCCCGGCGTGTCCTTCGTGCTGCACAACAGCCTGTTCCTGATCGCCCACTTCCACAACACCATCATCGGTGGCGTGGTGTTCGGGTGCATCGCGGGCATGACCTACTGGTTCCCCAAGGCCTTCGGCTTCAAGCTGAACGAGCGTCTGGGCCGCTATTCGTTCTACTGCTGGTTCGTCGGCTTCTTCCTGGCCTTCATGCCCCTGTACATCCTGGGCTTCAAGGGCATGACCCGCCGCCTGAACCACTACGACAACCCCGAATGGCAGCCTTACCTGCTGGTCGCCCTGGCCGGCGCCGCGCTGATCATGCTGGGCATCTGGTTCCTGCTGCAGCAAGTGTTCGTCTCGGTTCGCCAGCGCAAGCAGAACCAGGACATCACCGGCGATCCCTGGGATGGCCGCACGCTGGAATGGTCGATCTCTTCGCCCGCTCCTTTCTACAACTTCGCCCACGTGCCGCACGTCGACTCGCTGGACCAGTTCTGGGAAGACAAGCAGAACGGCCGCGCCTACAAGCGCCCGGCCAAGTACGAAGACATCCACATGCCGAAGAACACCGCCGCCGGCGTATTCATCGGCGCCTTTGGCCTGGTCATGTGCTTCGCCCTGATCTGGCACATCTGGTGGCTGTCCATCGTCGGTTTCGTCGGCATGATCGGTTCGTTCATCGTCCGCGCCTATGACCGCGACGTCGACTACTGGGTCCCGGCCGCGGAAGTCGAACGCATCGAAAACGCTCACTTTGACAAAATGCAGAAGGCCGCCTGAGCCATGATTCAAGCCGTAGCCACTCACCCCCACGCGGGTCACGACGATCACGCGCATCACGACGATGGATCCAAGACCGTTTTCGGTTTCTGGGTCTATCTGATGAGCGACCTGCTGATCTTCTCGGTGCTGTTCGCCACGTTCGCGGTGTTGTTCAACGCCACCGCGGGCGGTCCGACGGGCAAGGAACTGTTCGATCTGAAGTTCGTGCTGGTCGAAACGCTGTTGCTGCTGTTCTCCAGCTTCACGTTCGGCATGGCCAACCTGAACGTGCACGCCAACAACAAGAGCCGCGCCATGGGCTGGTTGATGGTGACGTTCCTGTTCGGCGCGGGCTTCATCGCGATGGAAGTCTATGAATTCCATCACCTGATCTCGATCGGCGCCGGCCCGGGCCGCAGCGCGTACCTGTCGGCGTTCTTCACGCTGATCGGCACGCACGGCCTGCACGTCACGTTCGGCCTGATCTGGATCATCGTCCTGCTGGACATGATCCGCCGCCACGGCCTGGACTCGATCAACAAGCGTCGTCTGGCATGCCTGAGCCTGTTCTGGCACTTCCTGGACATCGTCTGGATCTGCGTCTTCACCTTTGTCTATCTCATGGGAGCCATCTGATGTCGCACTCCGCTGCGGCCGCACACGGCCACGACGATCACGCCGCCGACCACGGCAGCCTGAAGTCCTACATCATCGGTTTCGTGCTCTCGCTGCTCCTCACCTTCGGCTCCTTCGGCCTGGTGATGAACGGCGGGCTGTCCCACACCATCACCATCATCGGCGTGGTGGCGCTGTGCGTGATCCAGCTGCTGGTGCAGCTGGTGTACTTCCTGCACATGGGCGCATCGAAGTCGGCCCGCGACAACCTTGCCACGTTCCTGTTCACCGTGATGATCATCGCCATCATCGTCGGCGGTTCGGCATGGGTGCTGTACAACATGAACGTCAACATGGGTCACGTCATGTAATGACGGCTTGCCGTTGAAGCAAAAAACAGGCGCCTTCGGGCGCCTGTTTTTTTTGGGCGAATTCGATCCGGCGCCTTCGCCTTGAACGCGACGTTCGCCACGCGCGATTCTCCCGCTGCGACGCCGGCCAGCGCCGGCGCGGCCGGGTCCGGGTTTGCGCTCGGGCAAGGCGACGCCGGGCCGTTCGTTATATATTCAATTGCATAACGCTTTTGCCAACGTTTTCTCACCGCCGCGCTCCCGTCATGTCCGCAACTCCCGACGCCTGCTCCCCCTGCCCCGGCACCGCCCGCGAGTTCGCCCGGGCGCTGCTGCGCCATGCGCGCGCCGGGCATCCCGACGCAGGGTTCTTTGCCGCGGTGCTGGGCAAGCGGCTGGCGCAGAAGGACCTGGCGGGCTGCGGCCTGTCCTCGCAAGAACTGGATGCGATGCTGGCGCGGCTGTTCCCCGGCGCATCGGCCTCGCCGGACGCGTCGCTGGCCGCCCTGCGCGAACAGGGCGTCGCCTACGCCGCCTTCGGGCTGGACGGCGCTCAGGCGGAATTCGCGCAATGGCTGCGCGCGCTGCTGGATGCCTGGCGCGCGCCCGGGATCGACACCACGCCGTGGGTCACCGGCGTGCTGGCGCATGCCTGCCTGCGGCCCGACCATCTGTGGCGCGACCTGGGCCTGTCCGGCCGCGAGGACGTGACCGCCCTGCTGGCGCGCCACTACCCCGGCCTGATGGCGCGCAACGCGCGCCACCTGCGCTGGAAGCAATTCCTCGCCTATTCCGCCCGTGAACATGCGGGCCTGCCGCCCGCCCCGGCGCCCGGCTGTCCGGGCTGCGAAGACTACGGCGTCTGCTATCCGCCCGCGTCGCCCTGACGCGCGGCTTCAATAGCGGTAGGTGGCGCCGATGCCTGCGCCCAGGCTGCGGCCCGCGGCCGGTTCGTAATAGCGTCCGTTGGCTTCGTTGACGATCACCGAACCCGCATAGCGGCGGTCGAACAGGTTGTCCACGCGGGCATAGGCGTTCAATTCCCATGCGCCCACTTTTTTCACGTAGCCGGCGCTCAGCGCGGCCACGAAATAGCCCGGCGCATCGCCGTCGTTCGCATCGTTCACGTAGACCTTGCTCAGCAGGCGCCCCTCCACCGACGCCTGCCACCCTTCGGGTGGCGCCCAGGCCAGCGCGGCGTATGCTGCCTGGCGCGCAATGCCGGGGATGCGGTTGCCCGCTAGGATATCGCCCGGCCCATCGTCGGCGTAACGGGCGTTCAGCCACGTATAGGCGATCTGTGTGCGCCCATGCCGGGCGAACTCGCCCGACCAGCCCAGCTCCACGCCATCGCGGCGCGTCCGTCCGGCGTTCCGGTAGCTGGTCCGCCCGCCCGAACTGCCCGCCGGGACGATCTCGTCGTCGGTGCGGGTGTGGAACACCGCCGCCGTCAGCAGGCCGCCTGCCAGGCGCGCCTTCACGCCTGCCTCCAGATTGGTGCTGAGCGCGGGCGCCAGGCCGAAGTTCAGACCGGGCTGACCGCCGGGCCGGTACGACAGTTCGTTCAACGTCGGCGTCTCGAAGCCGCGGCCGTACGAACCGTAAAGACTCAGGTCGGGGTCTGGCGCGTAGCGGACCGCCGCCACCGGCAAGGCCTTGCGATAGCGCGCCGCGCCGCTGTCGTCGGCGTTGCCCGGCACGACATAGTGGTCGTTGGAATCGAAGCTCACGGTGCTGTAGCGCAGGCCGGCGTCCAGGGTCCAACGCTCCGCGGGCTGCCAGGACGCCTGGACGTAGGGATCGGCGTTATAGACGGTATTGGTTTCGTCGCGCCTGAGCGCGCCCTTCACGCCCAATTGGCGGTCGGCGCCGGAGCCCGTGAAATTCTGATAGCCCTTGCGGTCTTCGCGCATGGAATCGTAGGAGAACCCGCCCACCAGCGTCAGCGGCCGGCCCCCGACCGACGTTTCGGCGGTCCAGCGCAGGTCCGCTCCGCCATACTGGCGCTTCAGGTCGATGACCCCGCCCGCCTGGGACGGCGCCCTCTGCGCGGCAGGAGGTATCGACTGGTACTGCGACGTGTCGCGCTGCCCGTAATAGACCATCACGCGCAGCGTATTGCGGCCGTCGATCTCGCGTTCGTAGACGGCGCCGCCCTGGGTCTGCCGGACCGTCTTGCGCGTGTCGTACTGCTCGGCCAGCGGCGCCGCGCGCGGATCGTCCTGGAACTGGCGGTAGGTCAGGCCCAGGGGATCCTGCGCTTTCAGGTCCACGCTGTTGGCCACCAGGGTCAGGCGGCTGGAGGCGTCCAGTTGCAGGCCCAGCTTGGCGTTGCCCAGATTCTTGCGGGCGGCGCTATGGTCGCGGTAGCCGTCGGTGGTGAAGCGGCTTAGGTCCAGCACGTAGTCCAGGGCGCTTTCCCCCGGGACGGAGGCGCCATTGGCGCGCAAGCCGTAGCGCCAGGTCCCGTCGCTGCCGCCCCAGCCGCTGGCCGATAGCGACGGCGGCTGCACGCCATCCTCGGTGGTGACCTGGATCACGCCGCCGGAGGAATTGCCATAAAGCGCGGAGAACGGGCCGCGCAGCACCTCGACCTGGCCGATCGAGCCGATGTCGATATTCGATGTCTGGCCCTGGCCGTCCGGCATGGTGGCCGGGATGCCGTCCACATACAGGCGCACGCCGCGCACGCCGAAGGTGGAACGCGCCCCGAAGCCGCGGCTGGATATCTGCAGGTCCTGCGCATAATTCTGGCGGTTCTGGATCTGGAGGCCGGGCACCCCGGCCAGGCCTTCCGACAGATTGATTCCGGGCTGGCCCCGGCGCATCTGCGCGCCCTGCACCACGTCCACCGATGCCGGGGTATCCATGACGGACGCGCCCACGCGCGTGCCCGTGACGACGACGGCGGGAAGTTCCGGCGCGGCCGGCTGCGCCCACGCCGCGGCCGCCGGCACCGATGCCAGCAGCCCCTGCATGGCCCGACGCCTCGCGCCGGAACGCCACCCTTCCCGCTCAGCCAAACATGCCTCCCCGGCCAGACACGCATTCCTGGGAATCGGTTCTAATGGCCCCATGGATAACTCGCAAGACATCGAACGCCGCCTGCTGGACCTGGAGGTCAAGGCCAGCTTCGCCGACGACCTGCTGGAACAGCTCAACCAGATCATCGTCCGCCAGCAGCAGCAGATAGACCGGCTATTGCGCGAAGTGGCCGACCTGCGCCAGCAGGCGCCCGAGGGCGCCGCCCCCTTCCGCAGCCTGCGCGACGAACTGCCGCCGCACTACTGACGCCTGCCCCCGGCGCGGCTCTCAGCCGCGATGCGCAACGCCTGGAACTCGCCATTTCCGGCGGCGCATCCCTGCCGGAAAGGCTCTCTATCGATTCCATTAATGGTAACTATAGCCAAATAGTCGGCCAATCTTTCCATTAATGAAAATATCTTTTACCGATATACGGGTTTATCCCTACTCCGATTCCGCGCAATATTGAGCCATCGGGAAACAGCAACGAAACACGACGGATAGGCCGCCGGATTCGCTCCCAAAGCTCTTGAAATCGGAGATTTACCATGAAGACCCTTGCTACCGCTTTGATGATGTCCCTGGCCGCGCTGAGCGCCGGCGCCTATGCCGCCTCGCCCAACATCGAGCCCAACAACATTCCGTTCCAGGGCGTATATGGCACGCCGTACGAAGGCCCGACCCGCGCCCAGGTGCAAGCCGAACTGGCCGCCGCCAAGGCCGCCGGCCAGGTCAGCGACGTCGAACCCAACGACATGCCCTTCCAGGGCGTGTACGGAACGCCCCACACCGGCAAGACCCGCGCCGAAGTGCGCGCCGAACTGGCCGCCGCGAAAGCCGCCGGCATGGTGTCGGACGTCGAGCCCAACGACATGCCGTTCGCCGGCGTCTACCACGCGAACTAAGCCCGCGCCGAATTACCCCTCCCCTTGTTGTACCTTGGCCGCCAGCAGTTTGGCGGCCTTTTTTGCTTTCGTTCGCGGTACGGTACTATCGGCTCAAGATCCGGCATCACACAACGACTCTACAAACCAGGGAGCCCCATCTTGAAAACCCCCCGCGTTCTCGCCTCTTTGCTCGTGGCGTGCGGCATCTCGGCCACGGCCTACGCCGCGCCGCCGGTGATGCTGAACAATGCCATCATCACCCAGATTCCCAAGGCCGACCGGAACTCGTTCCACGAAGCCGTGGCGCAGTCGCTCAACGGCTCCGCCGACGGCCAGCGCACCGAGTGGTCCAGCACCCACCAGCGCAAGAATGCCCCGCCGATCACGGTGCAGTTGACGCCCACCCAGACCAGCAAGGTCAAGAACGATCAGACCTGCCGCTTCCTCGTCGGCGACTTCGCCCGCGGCGCCACCACGGAAAAGTGGCAATTCTGGTTCTGCAAGCAGCCGGACGGCACCTGGAAGGCCAGCAGCAACTGATAGCTCGATGCGCGGCGTCCGCCGGCACCAGGCGCCGCGCACGAAAAAAGCCCCCAAGGGGGCTTTTTTTCCATCGCAGGATCAAGCCTGGGCTTCGACCCGGTTGGCGTCCAGCACCGTCATCGCCGCCATGTTGATGATGCGGCGCACGGTGGAGCTGGAGGTCAGGATGTGCACGGGCGCGTTCGCGCCCAACAGGAACGGACCCACCGCCACGTTGCCGCCCGCCGCCGTCTTGAGCAGGTTGTAGGCAATGTTGCCGGAATCCACGTTCGGGCACACCAGCAGGTTGGCCTCGCCCTTGAGCGAGGACGACGG
>Ga0182735_1000084_pt1 | contig 135598 bp, 122 predicted proteins | sample eDN5th30CKraftMG_FD_128524 | JGI IMG/M metagenome (GOLD analysis project Ga0182735, IMG submission 128524) | Enriched Miracle-Growth compost microbial communities from Emeryville, California, USA - eDNA 5th pass 30_C Kraft MG (version 2) (version 2) ... | reverse complement strand
GAAGCCGTCGAAGCCGTCGAAGCCGTCGAAGCCGTCGAAGCCGTCGAAGCCGTCGAAGCCGTCGAAGCCGTCGAAGCCGTCGAAGCCGTCGAAGCACAGGCTGTCGCGCCGCAGGCGGGCAGCGAACCTGCCGCCGCCACGTCATCTGATGATCTGGCGCCTGACGCGGACGTTGAGGCTGCCGAGCCGGCGCCGGGTCGTCCGAATGCCGACATCGCGGAAGCGCCGCCGCCCGTGCAACCTCCCGCTGCCGGCGTGTTCCTGCCCTCGGCATTTGCCGGTCAGTCGGAGGAGCCGCTGCCGGGCGCGGACATACGGCTCCTGTCGCGCCTGCCCTTGCCGCTGCTCGTCCATGCCGGCGACGTGCTCCACTATGCCAACCGCGAGTTCCTTGACCTGACCGGTTACGCGTCGCTCGCCGCATTGGGCGAGGCGGGCGGGATCGATGCGCTCTTCGCCGAACCGGTGGCCGAATCCGCCGTCGGTCCGGGCCGCCTGCCGCTGCGCCGCGCCGATGGCAGCGTGCTGCCGGTGGAGGCGCATCTCCAGTCCGTCGCGTGGAACAAGGGCAAGGCGCTCATGCTGGTCCTGCGGCCGGACGAACCCGCTGCGGCTGCGCCGGATGAACCCGTTCCCGCTATTGCCCCAGCCCATGACGAGGCCGAGCTTCTGGCGCGACTGGAGGAATTGCGCACCATCATCGACACCGCCACGGATGGCGTGGTGATCGTCGACAATGACGGCACGGTGCGGTCGATCAGCCAGGCGGCCGAGGCGCTGTTCGGCCTTGCCGACGACGATATCGCCGGTCGCCCCTTCGAGACATTGTTCGCGATGGAGAGCCAGCGCGCCGCGCGCGATTATCTGGCCGGCCTGTCCGAAAACGGCGTCGCCAGCGTGCTCAATGACGGGCGCGAGGTGATCGGCCGCGAAGCGCAGGGCCGCTTCATTCCGCTTTTCATGACCATGGGTCGCCTGCCGGGCGCCGGCGGCTATTGCGCGGTCATGCGCGACATCACCCAGTGGAAGCGCGCCGAGGAACAGTTGACGCAGGCCCGCTCGCAGGCCGAGCGCGCCTCCTCGCAGAAGACCGATTTCCTCGCCCGCGTCAGCCACGAGATCCGCACGCCGCTCAACGCCATCATCGGCTTTTCGGAGTTGATGATTGACGAGCGCTTCGGCCCGGTCAGCAATGAGCGCTATCGCGGCTATCTGCGCGACATCAACAAGTCGGGCAACCATGTGCTCGACCTCGTCAACGACCTGCTGGACATCTCCAAGATCGAGGCCGGCGAACAGGAAATGAGCTACGAGGCCGTGTCGCTCAACGATACGTTGGGCGAGGCGGTGGCCATGATGCAGCCGCAGGCCAATCGCGAACGGGTCATCATCCGCTCCAGCCTGACGTCGCGTCTGCCGGACGTGGTGGCCGACCTGCGCTCGATCCGGCAGATCGCGCTCAACCTGTTGTCGAACGCCATCCGCTACACGCCGGCCGGCGGACAGGTCATCGTCTCGACCTCATACGAGCCGAGCGGCGACATCGTCATCCGCGTGCGCGACACCGGCATCGGCATGTCGTCTGCGGAACTGGACCAGGCGCTGAAGCCCTTTAAGCAGGTCAATGCGCTGAAGCGCCCGCGCGGCGACGGCACCGGCCTCGGCCTGCCGCTCACCAAGGCCATGGTCGAGGCCAATCGCGCTCGCTTCGTCATCCATTCCACGCCGGGCGAGGGCACGCTGGTGGAGATCGTCTTTCCCTCCACAAGGGTGCTGGCGCACTGACAAATGTCGCGACCTTCGACGTCTGCGCCGCCCCTCATCGCCCTGCCGGGCACTTCTCTTCGTTCACGGGGAGAAGATGGCGGCAGCCGGATGAGGGGGAGCGCGAACGGCCGAAATCAGAGACCTCCGGGCCGATAGGACGCGACGCCCCCCTTTCCGGCTTCAGTCCTGCGGCGGAACGTGGCGCGCTAGCGCCCTGAACACCTGCCTCGCGGAAATCCGGCCGATCTGCTCGCCCTTTGCGTTGACGACGCCGATCCACGACTGTTCGGCGAAATAGGGCAGCACATCCTCGCATCGTGCGTCCCAGGGCACGGTGGTCTCGCAGGGCTCGCCAGCCCCTTTCTCCATGATCGTGCCGACGCGGATGGCGCGCGCCTTGTTCACGTCGCGGACGAACTCCTCGATATGGCTGTTCGCAGGATCGAGCACCACTTCCTCCGGCTTGCCCACCTGCTGCACGGCGCCATCCCTGAGAACGGCGACATTGTTGCCGATCTTCAGCGCCTCGTCGAAGTCGTGGGTGATGAACAGGATCGTCTTGTTGAGCGAGGATTGAAGCTCGAGCAACTGGTCCTGCATGCCGGAGCGGATCAGCGGATCGAGTGCTGAGAAGGCCTCGTCCATCAGCACGATGTCGGTGTCCATGGCGAGCGCGCGGGCGAGCCCCACGCGCTGCTGCTGGCCGCCCGACAATTGCCGGGGTCGCGACTTCTCATAGCCGGAAAGTCCGACCACCTCGATCCAGTGCGCGGCCTTCTCGGTCCGCTCGGCCTTGCTCAAGCCCCGCACCTCCAGCCCGTAGGCGACATTGTCGAGGACGGAGCGGTGCGGCAGCAGGCCGAACTTCTGGAACACCATGGCGATGCGGGTGCGCCGGAACTCACGCAGCTGCGCGAGGCTCATATCGAGCACGTTCTCGCCATTGACGATGATCTCGCCGGAGGTCGGATCGATCAGCCGATTCACATGGCGGATGAGCGTGGATTTGCCCGAGCCGGACAGGCCCATGACGACGAAGATCTGGCCGCGCTCGATGGTGAGCGAGACATTGTCGAGGCCGACCACATGGCCGGTCTCCACCTGCACCTCGGTCTTGGACCGACCCTCGCGCAACATGGCGAGTGCGGTCTCCGGATAGGGCCCGAAGATCTTCGTCACGCCGCGCATGACGATGGCAGCGTTGCTGTCTGGTACTGAATTATCCATCAATGCGCCTCCCCGACGCCGATCCGGCCCTGCAGTCGGCGGCCATAGGCCTGCGTGATCCGGTCGAAGATGATTGCGAGCACTACGATGCCCAGCCCGGCAAACAGGCCGCGGCTCACTTCGAGGCGGCCGATGCCCTGGAGCACCTGGTAGCCGAGGCCACCCGCGCCGATCATGGAGGCGATCACCACCATTGCCAGCGCCATCATCGTGGTCTGGTTGATGCCGGCGAGGATGGTCGGAAGCGCCAGCGGAATCTGCACGCCGAACAGGCGCTGCGACGGCGAGGCGCCGAAGGCGCGCGTCGCCTCCATCACTGCGGGGTCGACATTGCGCAGCCCGAGATCCGTGAGGCGCACGAGCGGCGGCGATGCGTAGATGATGGTGGCAAGCAGCGCCGGTATCTTGCCCGGCCCGAAGATCATCACCGTCGGGATGAGATAGACGAAGCTCGGCATCGTCTGCATGAGGTCGAGCACCGGCGTCACGAACTGCCGCACGCGCTGCGAACGCGACATCCACACGCCGACGGGGATGGAAATGGCGATGGCCGTCAGCGTCGCGGTGATCATCAGCGCGGTGGTGATCATGGCGTCGCGCCAGAGTTCCATCAGCCCCATGCCGACAAGCGCCACGAAGATGATCAGCGGCAGCTTCCAGTTGCGGGTGGCCAGCGCGGCAAGGCCGACGAAGACGGCGATGAAGAGCCACCAGGGCGTGGCCAGCAGCAATTGCTCGATCCAGTTCAGCAGGACCAGCAGCGGATGGGCCGCCGCCTCCAACTCGCTGCCCCAGTTCCGGACGACCCATGTCAGGCCGTCATCCACGGCGCGCCGCAGCGGCCGCGTATTGATCAGTTCAGGAAACATTTATCCCCCTTGCCGTTCTCTTCAACGAAGTCGCGACCGGACGCATGGCCCGGCCGCGCTCACAGAACGGAATGTTGCCGCTGGCCTCAGTTGAGGCTGGCGAGCACCTTTTCAGCGACATCCTGGGGAACCCAGCTCGTCCATAGTTCCTGCTCGGTGCGCAGGAAGTTCATGGCTGTCTCGGTGGCGTCGGCATTGTTCTCGTCGCCATAGACGAGAAGCTTGCTGATCTGCGCATTGCTCAGGCCGGCCTTGGCGAGATATTCGGCCACGGCGGGTGCCTCTTCGGGCAGCCATGCGGCCGCGCCGATCACCGCCGGCGAGGAAGGATAGGCGGTGATGCCCGGTTCGTCCCTGCAATCCTTGTCGGTGTTGCAGGCATAGACCTCCGGCTTGACCTCGCCGAGTTCGATCTGGACGGCGTCATATTTGCCGAGGATCGAGGTCGGTCCCCAATAGTAGAAGAGGATCGGCTCCTCGCGCGTGAAGGCGCGTGCGATCGAGGCGTCGAGCGCGCCGCCGGAACCGGGCGAGAAGATGTTCCAGTTCTTCTCTTCCATGTCGAAGGCCTCATAGAGCGCCGATGTCGACAATTCGCAGGTCCAGCCCGGAGGGCAGGAATAGAGTCGTCCCTTGCCCGAAGCCTCGGGGTCGGGGAACAGGTCCGGCCTGGCGATCACTGCTTCGGCGGTGGTCAGGTCCGGATTGGCCTCCTGCGTGTAGCGCGGGATGAACCAGCCTTCGACCGTGCCATCGGTGATGGCATCGCCGATTTCGACGACGACCCCGTCAGCGATGCCCTTCTTCCAGGCTTCCTCGATCGAGCTGGTCCACAGTTCCGGCGCGATCGCCGGCTTGCCGCGCGAAAGCATGGAAGCGGAAGTGGGCACCGTGTCGCCGGCGACGATTTCCGCGGTGCAGCCGAAGCCGCGCTCCAGGATGATGGCGTGGATATGCGCCAGGGCCGCGGCGGACGGCCAGGTCATCTCGGCGATGTCGATCGTTCGATCGGTGCCGCAGCTGGTCGCGGCGTCCTGTGCGCTGGCGGATGTAGGAATGGCTGCCGCCATGCCGGCGGCGAAAACGACAGCGCTCATCGCGGCAGCAACGCTGCCGGATTTATGAAACATATTCGATCTCCGATGTGCAAATTGGATAGTCGAGGCTACCAACCTGAGCGGAGTGTGTCAAATATGTCACTATTCTTCGATGTATATTTGAGATGAAGGTGTTTTGTGGACTTATTCTTTATCGGTATTTATTGGTAAGTAGGGAAAATTTCCTGCCATGGTGTCAGGAAATAGAATTGAAGAACAACGCGACGACAAATTTTTGTCAAAATAATCTGGATTGCCATCTCGCGGAGGCGCGCAATCATGGCGGCCGGACGGGCTGCACGGTCGGGTTTTCCTGGCGGGGAGCGCGTTCATTTCAGGACCGCCGGCGGCGCGATCCTGCCATGGACTCCATCGTTGCGCCGGGCTTCAGAACGCGGCTTAACGCCGGCATCGTTCTTTGAAAACAATGTCTTGAAAGGCGGCGGGCCGGCTTCAGGGGTCCATTTCCAGTTGCAGCACCGGCGAGACGAAGGGCGATTCCCATGAGCCGCCGACGAAGAAGGAAGCGTGCGCGCCGCCGTCGGGATTCTCCTGCTTCGGCGTGATGTGGCCTTGCAGGGCCAGCGCGCGGCCGGGAAGTGGAACGAGGCCGGAAAGGGCGATGATATTGTCGCCGCTTTGAACATCGAACCGCTCCAGCCGGGCGATGCCGTTCTGGATCCTGGCCTTCACGTCGATCGCCTTGAAGGCAAGCGTTCCTCCTTCCGCTTCGCGCAGCGGAAAGAACTCTCCCTTCTCAGAACGCTCCAGAAAGCGTGCCAGATCGATGCCGGCCAGCGCGCCGGGTCCGAAACTGGCCGTGAAGGAGCCCTCCGAACTGTGCAATATGTCGTACCAGGTCAGGCCCTGGCCCTTCACCATGGCCGATATGTCGCCGCGCGCGATGGGGATGAGATGGGTGGCCTGCACGGCCTTGGCGAAGGCGCCCATGTCGATCGCCTCGCTCTTGAAGCGCATCTCGACGCGTGTTCCGGCAAGGTCTCCGTCCAGCCTGATGCCTGCCTGGATATTTCCGCCGAAGGCCTCGGCGTCCGAAATGTCGAAGGCGGCGAGGCCGTTTCTCACCTGGGCGGTCGCCGCCACATTGGTGAAGTTGAGCGAACCGGCGGTGGCCCGTTGCGCCGACAGCCTGAGATCCACCCCGAGCGGTTCCGTCAGCGGGCTTGCCACGATGCCGCGCGTGATCATCCGCTCCGGCGTGATGCTGGAAAAGGCTGCGAGCAGTGAAGTGAGATCGAGCGCGTCGAAGGCGAGCGTGCCGCCGATGGCAGGCTGGAGGCCGTCGAGCGCGAGCTCCAGCGTTCCGCGTCCCGTATTGCTGTCGATGGACAGCACCGCATCGGCAAGCTTCAGGCGGTCGATCTCCCCCGAAAGCGATGCGTCGATCGAAAGCGTGCCGATCGACGTACGTCCGGCAATATCCGACCGCGACCATTCCAGCGCCCGCCGCAGCGAGGGCGCCGAAAGCTTGAGCTTGCCGTCGACGAAGGCGGTGTCTTCCAGATTGGTGTGACCCTCATAGTCGATATTGAGCGGCGACGACTGCATCCGCAGCTTCATCTGCGTATCGCCGCCGGCCAGCAGCAGCAGCGGTTGCGGCGAGCTTGCCTCGACGCTCACCGCCTCGCCGCGCCAGATGCCATTCATCGACAGGGCCGCCGGTCCGTTGAGCGCCGGCCAGACGAGCCGCCCCGCGAAACCCGTCAGCACCTCCGTCTCCGCGCCCGGCTCGCCGATGGAGAGACGTCCGTCGACGATCTCCAGCGTGCCGAAACTGTTGTCGGGCAGGCTTGAAAGGTCGGGACTGGCGGGATTGGCCCGAACGAGGCGGCGGGTCACGTCGATCGCCTGGGAGAACCGGCCATAGGAGGGCGGCATGGAGAATTTGAACCCGTCGCGCGAAATGCGCGCGGAAGGCCGCAGCAGCCGCATCGAATTGAACACGATATTGCCGCGCAGCGCCCGCCAGGGCGAAAGCTCGGCCACGATGCGCTCGGCCTCCACCACGGGGGTCTGGCTTTCGTCCCACTGCCACATGCGCACATCGTCCATCGTGGCGCGCAGCACCGGCCATATCTCGATGCGGGGCGTGGAGCCGAAGGTGACGCGATAGCCGCTCCAGACGCTGACCTCGAGCGCGATGCGATCTCGAACGATCTGTGTCGACGCGATCCAGGGGAGAGCCGCAATGAAGCCGCCGGCCAGTGCCAGAAGGACGACCGGCACCCATATCAGTCGTGTCGCCACTGATGCCGGCATTCCACCTCGTCTGCGCCGCCCCGCGAAACCGTGTTTCGCTCCTGTGACGGTTTATCCCCCAGCGGGAATGCTTTTCAAGCTTTTGTGGCCGCTGCAAGGCGCAAGCCCATCAGGCCCTTGCCCGCGCCGCCACCCTTGGTCTAATCCGGCATCGGAGCAGGGTCCCTGGTCGGGAGGAGGTCGTATGGTCGAGAATGCACTCTTGTGGACGCCGTCGCCCGAGGCGATTGCCGATGCGCCGGTCACCCGGTTCATGCAGGAAGCCAATCGCCGCCACGGCCTGTCGCTCGACGGTTACGACGCGCTCCACCGCTGGTCGATCGATGCGCGCGAGGATTTCTGGTCGCTGGTTTGGGACTGGTGCGGCATTGTCGGCGAGCGCGGTGCGACGGTGCTTGCCGATGGCGACCGCATGCCGGGCGCGCGCTTCTTTCCCGAAGCGCGCCTCAATTTCGCGCAGAACCTGCTGCGCGGCACGGGCAGCGGCGACGCCATCGTCTTCCGCGGCGAGGACAAGGTCGAGCGGCGCTGGTCATGGGACGAGCTGCGCGCCGAGGTCTCGCGCTTCCAGCAGTTTTTCCGCGCCCATGGCGTGAAGGCGGGTGACCGCGTTGCCGCCATGATGCCCAACATGCCCGAGACGATCGCCGCCATGCTGGCCGCGACCGGTCTCGGCGCGGTGTGGTCGTCCTGTTCGCCCGATTTCGGCGTGCAGGGCGTGCTCGACCGCTTCGGCCAGATCGAACCGGTCGTCTTCATCGCGCCGGACGGCTACTGGTACAGTGGCAAGCATATCGAGGTGGCGGAGAAAGTGCGCGACATCGTGGCGAAGCTGCCCACCGTCCGGGCGGCCCTGATCGTCGATTATCTCGGCACATCGGCCGATGTCGCCGCCGGCATCGACAGGGCGCAGGCTGCGAGCGAGTCGCTGGCGGAATATGCGCCCGGCGAGATCCATTTCGAGCCGCTGCCCTTCGACCATCCGATCTACATCCTGTTTTCCTCCGGCACGACGGGCGTGCCGAAATGCATCGTGCACGGCGCCGGCGGCACGCTGCTCCAGCACGTCAAGGAGCATCGCCTGCATGCCGGCATCGGCGAGGGCGACCGTTTCTTCTATTTCACCACCTGCGGCTGGATGATGTGGAACTGGCTGGTGAGCGGCCTCGCTTCCGGCGCCACCCTGCTGCTCTATGACGGCTCGCCCTTCTATCCCGACGCCAACGCCATGTTCGACTATGCGCAGGCGGAGCGGATGACCTATTTCGGCACCTCCGCCAAGTTCATCGACGCGGTGCGCAAGTCCGGCTTCGAGCCGATGAAGACGCATGACCTGTCGAGCGTGCGGGTGATCTCCTCCACCGGTTCGCCGCTGGCACCGGAATGCTTCGCCTTCGTCTATCGTTCCATCAAGCAGGACGTGCACCTGGCCTCGATCTCCGGCGGAACGGACATCGTCTCCTGCTTCGTGCTGGGTGTTCCCACCAAGCCTGTCTGGACCGGCGAAATCCAGGGGCCTGGCCTCGGCATGGCGGTCGATGTCTGGGACGACGACGGCAAGCCGATCCGCGGCGAAAAGGGCGAGCTTGTCTGCGCGCGCGCTTTCCCGGCAATGCCGATCATGTTCTGGAACGATCCCGACGGCGTGAAATACCGCGCCGCCTATTTCGAGCGTTTCGACAATGTCTGGTGCCATGGCGACTTCGCCGAATGGACGCCGCATGGCGGCATCATCATCCACGGCCGCTCCGACGCCACGCTCAATCCGGGCGGCGTGCGCATCGGCACCGCCGAGATCTACAATCAGGTCGAGCAGCTTCCCGAGATCGCCGAAGCGCTGTGCATCGGCCAGGACTGGGACGACGATGTGCGCGTGGTGCTCTTCGTGCGGCTGGCCGAGGGCGTCGCGCTCGACGCCGCGCTGGAGAAGAAGATCCGCGACCGCATCCGCAGTGGCGCGAGCCCCCGCCATGTGCCGGCGAAAATCGTTGCCGTGGCCGACATTCCGCGCACCAAGTCGGGCAAGATCACCGAGCTTGCCGTGCGCGACGTGGTGCATGGCCGCAGTGTCAAGAACAAGGAAGCGCTGGCCAATCCGGAGGCGCTCGACCTCTATCGCGACCTGCCGGAACTGGCCGGCTGACCGCGATTGATGGTAAACGATTTATGACCGGGTAATTTACCGAGATTTCAGAGGTAAGACTGAATTATAAATGTTTCGGCAGTCCGGTAAGGTTTTGTTAATACCCATTACCGATATTCACACACGAATTTGAGCTTTGTCCGGCTGCGGATTTCCACATGACGGGCTGACCTCGATCTCGCGTTTGACAGCATTCAATTTGCAGGGCGTCTTCGGGCGCCCTTCTTTTTTGCTTATCGGTCTTACAGATTGGCTTCGCCGTCGCGCATCAGCGCGCGCGACAGCAGCATCACCGGCACCAGTGCCGTCACGATGATGAGCAGCGCCGCCACCGATCCGTCCTCTACCACCGCGCGGGAGGCGTTCTCGTAGACCAGTGTCGCCAGCGTGTTGAAGCCGAAGGGCCGCAGCAGGATCGTCGCCGACAGTTCCTTCACCGTGTCCACGAAGACCAGCACCGCCGCCGTCAGGATCGCCGGCCTGAGCAGCGGCAGGATGATGAAGAGCGCGCTGTTCATCGGTGAGCGCCCGAGGCTGCGCGCCGCCTGGTCGAGGCTCGCCGGCAGCTTGTCCAGCCCGGCGCGCACCGAGCCCTCGGCCAGCGCGAGGAAGCGGATGCTGCAGGCGAGGATGACCGCCGTGGCGGATCCGGTCAGCAGCAGGCCTGTGGAGACGCCGAACCAGTCGCGCATGGCGGCGTCGAGCCCGTTGTCGAAGCGGGCGAGCGCGAAAAGCAGACCGAGCCCGATGATCGTGCCGGGCAGCGCATAGCCCAGCGAGCCGATGCGAACGGCGGCAAAGGTCCAGCCGCTGCGCGACAGCCGCGTGGCATTGATGAGCAGCAGCGCCAGCAGCACGGTCAGCACGGCGGTGGCGCTTGCCGTTACGATCGTGTTGGTCAGCGCGCGGAACAGGTCGGCATTCAGCAGATAGTCCAGCCGGCGCATCGCATAGCCGCCGAACACATAGACCGGCACGCCGAAGCCGAGCGCGATCGGTACGCCGATAATGCCGAGCGCCAGCGCCTGCTCGCCGATGGAAAGCCTTACGCGCGGCGGCCGCGCGGCAACCTGCGTGGCGCGAACATTGTGGAAGCGCTGGTTACGCCGTCCCCATTGTTCCAGCGCCAGCAGGAACACCACGAACAGCATCATCAGCATGGCGATCTGCGCTGCGCCTTCGAGGCTGGAGCGGTTGATCCAGGTGGTGAAGATGGCCGAGGTCATCGTGCGCACGCCCAGATATTCGGCGGCGCCGATGTCGTTGATCGTCTCCATCAGCACCAGCGCCAGCCCCGCCACCACCGCCGGCCGCGATACCGGCAAAAGCACGCGCAGGAACACCCGCAACGGGCCCGCGCCCAGCGTGCGCGCGACATCGGCGATATTGCGCCCCTGCATGAGGAAGACGACACGGGTAGTCAGGTAGACATAGGGATAGAGCACCATGACCAGGACGAGTGCTGCGCCGCCGGTGGAGCGCACGTCTGGAAACCAGTAGTCCCGCGCCGAGGCGAAGCCGAACAGCGACCGGTAGAAGGTCTGCACCGGCCCGGTGAAGAGGAAGAACTCGCCAAAGGCATAGGCTGCCAGATAGGGCGGCACGGCCAGCGGCAGGACAAGTGCCCAGGACAGCAGCCGGCGGCCAGGAAACTCGAAGGCGACCACCAGCCAGGCCGTCAGCACGCCCAGTACGGCGGTGCCGGCTGAAACTGCCAGCACCAGTTGCGTGGTGACGATGACGGCGCGCGGCACGACATTGCGCGACAGATGCGGCCAGTCGGCGCCCGACCCGGTCAGGGCGATCCAGGCGAGCGTTCCTACTGGCAGCAGGACGAGCGCGCAGACCAGCGCGGCGATGGCAAGCACCCAGGGGTGCCGTGGCTTGCCGATGCGGCGCGGCGCGCTGTCGATGGCTGGCGGGATGGCTGTCATGGCGGGCTTGCAATGCGAGGCCGGGTGGAAGTGCCACCCGGCCTCGATCATTCATTCAACCACAATCGGCTCAGCTCGACGGGCCGTCGTCGATGCCGACGCGGTCGACCATTTCAGAGGCGGCCTTGCGGTTCTTCGCGATATCAGCCAGCGGCAGCGTGTCCGCCTTGAGTTCGCCGAAGCCGGTCACGATATCAGCCGCTGCCAGGCCCGGCTCGACCGGATATTCGAACACCTGCTCCGCATAGATCTGCTGCGCGGCGTCGCTTGAGAGATACTGGATCAGCTTCACGCCATTGTCGCGGTTCGGCGCGTTCTTGGCCAGCGCGGCGCCGGAGATGTTCACATGCGTGCCGCCGTTCTCGAAGGTCGGGAACACCACCTTGATGGCGTTGGCCCATTCCTTCTCCTCCGGGTTCTTCTCATTGGTCATCATCAGGCCGACATAATAGGTGTTGCCGAGCGCGATGTCGCATTCGCCGGCCATCACCGACTTGGCCTGCGGGCGGTCGCCGCCATCCGGCTTATGCGCCAGATTGGCCTTGAGGCCCTTCATCCACTCTTCGGTCTTCTCCGCGCCCCAATGGGCGATGGCCGCCGAGAAGAGCGCCAGATTGTAGTCGTGCTGGCCGGAGCGCATGCAGATCTTGCCCTTCCACTTGGGGTCGGCAAGGTCGGCATAGGCGATCGGCTCGTCGCCGACGCGGTCTTTCGAGGCATAGAGCACACGGGCGCGCTTGGTGAGGCCGAACCAGTGGCCTTCCGGATCGCGATATTCGGCCGGCAGGTTAGCGTTGACGGTCGCATCGTCCAGCGCCTGGGTGACGCCCTTTTCCTTTGCATTGGTCAGGCGAGCAATGTCGACCGTGAGGATCACGTCGGCCGGCGAGTTGGTGCCCTCGGCGAGGATGCGGTCTTCAAGACCCTTGTCGAGGAAGAGCACCTCGGTCTTGATGCCGGTCTCCGCCGTGAAGGCGTCGAGCACCGGCTTGATGAGATCGGGCTGGCGATAGGAATAGATGTTGACGACGCCTTCGGCCTGCGCGGCGAAGGGCACATAGGCAATGCCGGCGGCAAGCGCGGCGGCGGCCAGCCTGGCAAATGGATTGGTGTTACCTGCGGACATCGGGTCCTCCTGGAATCGGGGGTCGGGCCCCATGCGGGGCGTCAGTGGCTCGGCTGGCAAGCCGAACCGACGCCTATTGGCGGTAGAATGACCTCCGGGTCAAGCGAAAGTGTAATGAAATCAGAAGTTTAGAAACATTCTAAACAAAAAGCATCCACTTTTCCGCGACTTACCAATCGTAGGCAATGTCACTACGCCTGAAAACGGATGTTGCGAGGATGCGCGCCGGCCTTCAGGCGCGGCTCAATTGCGCAGCGCGGCCTGTTCGTCGCGCCGCCGCTGCACCTCGCGACGCTTGCCCAGCAGCGAGGCGATGATGACGCCGGTCGTCACGATCGCGATGAGGATCGTGCACACGGCATTGATCTCCGGCGTCACGCCGAGCCGTACCTGGCTGTAGATCTTCATCGGCAGGGTGGTCGCGCCGGGGCCCGAGGTGAAGGAAGCGATCACCAGATCGTCCAGCGACAAGGTGAAGGCGAGCATCCAGCCCGACACCACCGCCGGCAGGATCACCGGGAGTGTGACGGAGAAGAAGGTGCGCACCGGCGTTGCGCCGAGATCCATCGCGGCTTCCTCCAGCGAGCGGTCGAAGGTCAGCAGCCGCGATTGCACCACCACAGCCACGAAGCACATGGAGAAGGTGATGTGCGCCAGCGTCACCGTCAGGAAGCCGCGGTCGAGCCCGATGGCGACGAACAGCAGGAGCAGGGACAGGCCGGTGATCACTTCGGGCATGACCAGCGGCGCGAAGACTATGCCGGTGAACAGCGTACGACCGCGAAAGCGCGTGTAGCGGGTCAAAGCAAGCGCTGCCATGGTGCCGAGCACGGTCGCCGCCGTGGCCGAGATGAAGGCGACGCGGGCCGTCACCCATGCCGCATCGATCAGCCCCTGGTTGGACAGCAGCGAGACATACCAGCGTGTCGAGAAACCCGCCCACACCGTCACCAGCCGCGACTCGTTGAACGAATAGATGATCAGCAGCACGATCGGCAGGTAGAGGAAGGCGAAGCCCAGCACCAGCGAGACGATGTTGAAGCGGCTCAGCGACGCGTTCATCTCATCCCTCCTGCGCGCGTGATTGCGCCCGCTGGAAGAAGACGATCGGCACGACGAGGATCAGGAGCAGGATCACCGCCACCGCGGACGACACCGGCCAGTCGCGATTGGCGAAGAATTCGTTCCACAGCGTCCGGCCGATCATCAGCGTCTGCGAGCCGCCGAGCAGGTCGGGAATGACGAATTCGCCCACCGCCGGGATGAAGACCAGCATGGATCCCGCCACTACGCCCGGGAGCGACAGCGGGAAGGTGATCTTCCAGAACGCCGCCGTCGGCGTGCAGCCGAGGTCCTGCGCCGCCTCGATCAGCGAGAAATCCATCTTCTCCAGCGAGGCGTAGAGTGGCAGCACCATGAAGGGCAGGTAGGAATAGACGATGCCGATATAGATCGCCGTATGGGTGTTCATGATCTGCAGCGGCGTGTCGATGATGCCGAGCCACAGCAGGAACTGATTGAGCAGCCCCTCCGGCTTGAGGATGCCGATCCACGCATAGACGCGGATCAGGAAGCTGGTCCAGAAGGGCAGGATGACGAGCATCAGCAGCGTGGCGCGCATCGAAGCCGGCGCCCGCGCCATGCCATAGGCCATCGGGTAGCCGACGAGCAGCGTTAGGAAGGTCGACACCGCGGCGATGACTACGCTCGACACATAGGCGTTGAAATACAGCGCATCCTGCGTCAGCCACAAATAGTTCTCGACGGTCAGTTCGCGCAGTCCCGCCAGAAAGCCCGACAGGCCGTCGTCCAGGCTGAACACCGGCACATAGGGCGGCATGGCGATCGTCGTGGTCGACAGCGAGATCTTGAAGACGATCAGGAACGGAACGAGGAAGAACAGCAGCAGCCAGAGATAGGGAACGAGGATCACCAGCCGGCTGGTGAGGGACGCCACCATGCCGCGCTGTTGCGATATGCCTTGCGCGGCTGTGCCGGGGGAGGCGGGCGTGGTCGGGATTCCGGTCGTTTCCGTCATGGCCCGCGCCTATCGCGTCAGCACCACGCCCGCATCGGGCGCGAAGGAGATCCATACGCGGTCGTTCCAGGTCAGCGGATTCTCGGTCACGCGGGCGCTGTTGAGCGCGCTGGCCTTCACCACCTGTCCGTCGGCAAGCTTGACGAGATAGACCGTCATGTCGCCCAGATAAGCGAGGTCGTAGACTTCGCCCTCCATCATGTTGCCAGCACCGTTCGTCGGCGCATGCGACGACACTTTGATCTTTTCGGGCCGGATCGCGAAGGCGACCTCGCCATGGTCGACGCCGGCGGGCGCATTCTGCGCCGTGATTTCCGCGCCGCTCGCGCCCTTGATCCGCAGCGCCGACCCTTCGCGACCCGTCACCGTGCCTTCCAGCAGGTTCACATTGCCGATGAAATTGGCGACGAAGCGCGACACGGGCGCCTCGTAGATTTCCGCCGGCGTCGCCACCTGCATCACCTCGCCCTTGTCGAGGACGGCGATGCGGTCGGCCATCGTCATCGCTTCCTCCTGGTCGTGGGTGACGACGATGAAGGTGAGGCCGAGATCCTGCTGGAGGTCCATCAGCTCGAACTGCGTCTCCTCGCGCAGCTTCTTGTCGAGCGCGCCCAGCGGCTCGTCGAGCAGCAGCACCTTGGGCCGCTTGGCGACCGACCGCGCCAGCGCCACGCGCTGCCGCTGGCCGCCGGAAAGCTGGTGCGGCTTGCGCTTGGCGAACGGCTCCAGCTTGACCAGCTTCAGCATCTCGCCGACGCGCTTTTCCACATCGGCTTTCGGCATGCCGTCCTGCTTGAGGCCGAAGGCGATATTGGCCTCCACGGTCATATGCGGAAACAGCGCGTAGGACTGGAACATCATGTTGACGGGGCGGCGATAGGGCGGAATTCCGCGCAGGTCCTGCCCGTCGAGAAGGATGCGGCCCGAAGTCGGTTCCTCGAAGCCTGCCAGCATGCGCAGAAGCGTGGACTTGCCGCAGCCCGACGCACCCAGCAGTGCGAAGAATTCACGCTCGAAGATGGACAGCGAGAGATTGTCGACCGCGGTGAAGTCGCCGAAGCGCTTCGTCACGCCGTCGAACACGATATAGGGCTTCGCGGCGGGGTCGTTCCACGGCGCGAAGGTCCTCCTGATGCTGCCAAGCGCTTTCATGTCCCCTCCGGGGCCGCGGTCATCGTCGCAGAAATGGCCCCGGCGCGGGGACGCCGGGGCGGGGGAGGCTTACTGGCCGGTGACGACCTTGGTCCACAGCCGGGTCAGCGTGCGCTGCTCGCGCGCGCCCAGCGGCTTGATGGTGAACAGGTTCTTCATCGTCGCCTCGTCGGGATAGACAGCCGGATCGTCCTTCACTTCCGCGTCGAGGAATTCCTGCGAGGCGAGATTGCCATTGGCGTAGAAGACGTAGTTGGACGCCTTGGCCGCGACCTCCGGCTTCATCATGTAGTTGATGAATTCATGCGCCTCTTGCGTATGCGGGGCGTCCTTGGGGATCACGAACTGGTCGAACCACATCTGCGCGCCTTCCTTGGGGATCGCATAGCCGACCGCCACGCCCTGGTCCGCTTCCGCCGCACGGTCGCGGGCCTGGAACACGTCGCCCGAGAAGCCGACCGCCAGGCAGATGTCGCCATTGGCGAGCGCATTGATATATTCCGATGAGTGGAACTTGCGGATATAGGGCCGCACCGCCAGCATGAGCGCCTCGGCCTTGTCGAGATCTTCCTGTGCGGTGCTGTTGGGATCGAGGCCAAGATAGGCCAGTGCAGAAGGCACCACGTCGGTCGGCGAATCCAGCACATAGATGCCGCACTCGGCCAGCTTGGACGCCTTTTCCGGGTCGAACAGCACATCCCAGCTGTCGATCGTGTCGGTGCCGAGGATGCTCTGCACCTTGGTCTCGTTATAGCCGAGCCCGGTGGTGCCCCACATATAGTTCACCGAATATTCGTTGCCCGGATCGAAGGTGGCGACGCGCTCCGAAACCACGTCCCACATATTGGTGAGGTTCGGCAGCTTCGACTTGTCGAGCTTCTGGTAGACGCCCGCCTGGATCTGGCGCGCCATGAAGGGGCTGGCCGTGGGCACGACCACGTCATAGCCCGACCCGCCGGCCAGAAGCTTGGTCTCCAGGATCTCGTTGGAATCGTAGACGTCGTAGACGACTTTGATTCCCGTCTCGGCCGTAAACTCCTGCAGGATCGAATCGTCGATATAATCCGACCAGTTATAGACGTTCACCACGCGCTCCTGCGCGAAGGCGCCGGTGGTGGCGGCCGCGAGGGCGAGCACGGCAGTCGATTGCAGGATTTTCTTGAGCATATGGGTTCACCTCACTTGCGGACAGCGCAGCCTGTCCTGCCCTATTTGCGCCCTGCGCGCGAGCGTCGCACGGCCTGTTATCCACATCAGCCTATTTTCGTTTCGGCAATGCGACAAGCGGTGTTTCACATGGCTTTACAGCGGCCGGACGGAGATTTTCCGAGGCGAAACGGGGCGGTTGCCGCGGCCATGGCGCGCCGCGGTTTGCCGCCTCCGCGCCAATGCAACTAAACCCGCCTTCATGGTCGCCGCCGACGGACGGCAGCCCTTCTGGATATGTGACGTGCCCGCACCCGGCGACAGCCTTCCCCGACCGCTTCTGTGGCTGCTTCTCGCCGCCCCCGCAGTGCCGATGGCATGGCCGGTTCTGGCCGGTGAAGCGCCATGGCGCTATGCTATCGGGCCGACCGGCGAGGCCGCCGCGATCCTGCTCCTGTGCGCATTGTCGCTCTCGCCGTTGCGGATGCTCTTTCCCCGCGCGCCGCTCCTGCTTCGGCTCCTGCGCCGCCGCCGCGACATCGGCCTGGCGGCCTTCTTCTATGCGCTCCTGCACCTGATTTTCTTCGTGCTCAGCATCGGCCGGCTCGACTACATCATCCAGGGACTTGCCTGGGCGTCCATGTGGACCGGCTGGCTCGCCTTCGCGCTCATGCTCGTGCCGGCGGCGATTTCCAACGACCGCGCCATGCGAAGGCTGGGCCGGATGTGGAAGCAGCTCCAGCGGCTCGTCCACGCGGTGGCGATCCTGGTGCTGTGCCACTGGCTCCTGCTGGCCGCAGCACCCTTTCAAGCCCTCGTCTGGTTCACGCCGCTGGCGGCTTTGCAACTCGCCAGGCCGGGTCTGATCCTCTATGGTCGGCGCCGTGCGAGGGAGACGGAAACGTGAAGGCAGCCTGGTACGAAAAGAGCGGCGATGCGCGCTCCGTGCTGCAATTCGGCGAGATGGACCAGCCGGCGCCGGAAGCAGGCGAGGTTCTCGTCAGGCTGCATGCGTCCGGCGTCAATCCGGTTGATGTGAAGGCGCGGAAAGGCTGGCCGGTACGGGTCCCGCGCATCATCCCCCATTCCGATGGTGCGGGCATTGTTGAGGCCGTCGGCAAGGGTGTGCCCAATGCGCGCGTCGGCGAGCGCGTCTGGATCTGGAATGGGCAGTGGAAGCGCCCCTTCGGCACGGCGGCCGAATATATCGCGCTGCCGGCCGGCCAGGCGATGCGCCTGCCCGAGCAGGTCACCTTCGTGGCCGGTGCCTGCCTGGGCATTCCCGCGCTTACCGCGATCCACGCCGTGCGCTCGCTCGGCGAGGTCGGGGGTAAGACGGTGCTGGTCACCGGCGCGGCCTCCTCGGTCGGCTACTATGCCGCGCAATTGCTCAAGATCCGCGGCGCGCGCGTCATAGGCACGGCATCGACCGCCCGGCAGGCCCATGCGCGCGAGGCCGGCGCGGATTTCGTCGTCGACTACCGCGCCAAGGATGTCGCCGCCGTGGTCAAGGACCTGACGCGCGGCGCCGGCGTGAACGGGATCGTCGATATCGACGTGTCGTCGACGGTGCGCCTGCTGGCCGACGGCATCATGGCCCCGCATGGAAGGCATGTCGTCTACGGCTCGAATTCCCCGGCCGATGTGCCGCTGCCCTTCAGCCCCATGCTGCAAGGCAACCTCTCCATTGCCTTCATGCTGGTCTTCGAGCTGACCGAGGCGGAGCGTGCCGCCGCTCTCGGCGAATTGCAAACCCTCCTGCAGGAAAACCGCCTGCGCCATGCGATTGGCGCGCGTTTTCCGCTCTCCGCCATCATCGATGCCCATGAGGCTGTCGATGCGGGCCACACCGTCGGCAATGTTGTGCTGGAAATGTAGCGCCAGCAAAAAAGCCCGGTCACGAGGACCGGGCAATGGGCAGGCGGGGCCGGAGGGTGCCGGCGTGAATGAGGGAACGCGCCTGCCGGAGTCTGGCAAACCTCGGAGCATCTCCGCTTTTCATGGAATCACGGAGATGCTCGATCTCTTTATTTTACGCAAATTCCGGACGCAAAACCGCTGCGCACTTTTGCTGGAATTGCTCTAGTAGATGCGCCGCGCCGCGCCTTCGAGCGAACTGCGCGAGCGGGCGATCTGGTTAAGATAGGCGGTCGGATCGAGCTCGACGCGGCGGCGCCATGCCTCGTGCAGGTCACTGCGCCTGATGCCGACATCGGCAAGTTCCCGATCGGTCATCTCGCGCAGCCGGTGGAACATGCGCCGGTTTCGGATCGCGCGGCGCAGCGCCATGGCGGTTCCCACCACGCGCGCCACGAGCAGGGCCGGGAACGCGGCAGTGCCGGAACGGGGGCTGTGGTCGATGACGGCCATCTCACTTCTCCTTGGACCGCGCGCAAAACACCACCGCACCGGGCCGGGACCATTCCCCGCCGGCGAGCGCTTGCGCAATTCGCTTGGACACGGGCTGTATCCCATCGCCAGATTGATTTATCCAACGAATGTTTTTAATCTGAGGCATCAACAGTTCTGATGGTTTCCCCATGGCCTCGGCTCCGCTCGACCTCGACCAGCTCCAGACTTTCGTTTCCATCGCCGATACGGGCTCCTTCACCCGCGCCGCCGAGGAGGTGCACCGCACGCAGTCGGCGGTGTCGATGCAGATGCGCCGCCTGGAGGAGCGCATCGGCAAGCCGATCTTCCTGAAGGACGGCCGCACAAACCGGCTGACGGAGGAAGGCGAGCGGCTGCTCGCCTATGCACGCCGTCTGCTGCGGCTGAACCGCGAGGCGCTTGCCGCTTTCGATGATTCCAGCCTCGAAGGGCAGATCCGCATCGGCACGCCCGATGACTATGCCGACCGTTTCCTGCCGGAGATCATGGGCCGCTTCGCCCGTTCCAATCCGCGCGTCGAACTCTCCATCCAGTGCGAGCCCACGGCCAACCTCGCCGAACTGACGCGGCGCGGCCAGCTCGACCTTGCCATCGTCACCCATTGCGACGATGTGCGGCCGCATGAGATCGTCCGGCGCGAGCCGCTGCTGTGGGTCGGCTCCGCCAGCCATGCCGCGCATGAGGAAGCGATCCTGCCGCTGGCCGTGGGGCGGCCGAGCTGCGCCTGGCGGCGGGCGGCCACCGAAATGCTGGCGCAGCAGGAGCGCGACTACCGCATCCTCTTCACCAGCTGGTCGGCGCAGGTCGTCATCGCCGCCGTGCTGGCCGGCCTCGCCGTCTCGGTCCTGCCCGAATGCGCCCTGCGGCCCGGCATGCGGGTTCTGTCGGAGGCGGAAGGTTTCGGCACGCTTCCCGATGTCCAGATCGGCATATTGCGCGGCCATACGAGCAAGCCGGATATCGTCGATGCGCTTGCCCGCCACATCAGCGAAAGCCTCGACAATATCTCGGTGCCGGAAGAGACCGGCGGTTTCGATTTCGATGCGATGCCCTTTGCGCGGGTGCGCAAGGTGCGCCAGAAGCCGGTCGTGGCGGGCTGGTAGCGGCGCTGGCTTGACCCCTGCCTGCCGCCACCGTCCTATCGGCCCATGAGCGACCTGCCCGTCACCGATTCGCCCACCAATGCAGCGGAGTTCACCGTCAGCGAGATCTCCAATGCGCTGAAGCGCACGGTTGAGGACGCCTTCGGCAATGTGCGCGTGCGCGGCGAGGTTTCGGGCTATCGCGGGCCGCATTCCTCGGGCCACGCCTATTTCTCGCTCAAGGATGACCGCGCCCGCATCGACGCCGTGATCTGGCGAACCTCCTTTTCGCGGCTGAAATTCAAGCCGGAGGAAGGCATGGAGGTGGTGGCGCGCGGCCGCCTCACCACCTATCCGGGCAAATCCAACTACCAGGTCGTCATCGACAGCCTGGAGCCGTCCGGCGCCGGCGCGCTGATGGCGCTGCTGGAGGAGCGGCGGCGCAAGCTGGCCGCCGAAGGGCTTTTCGACACCGAACGCAAGCGGCGGCTGCCTTATATGCCGATGGTGATCGGCGTGGTCACCTCGCCCACCGGCGCGGTGATCCGCGACATCATACACCGTATTTCCGACCGTTTCCCGCTTCACGTCATCGTCTGGCCGGTGCGCGTGCAGGGCGAAACGACGGGGCAGGAGGTTTCGGCGGCGATCGCCGGCTTCAACGCGCTTGCAGCCGACGGGCCGATCCCGCGCCCCGATGTGCTGATCGTCGCGCGCGGCGGCGGCAGTCTCGAAGACCTGTGGGGCTTCAACGACGAAGCCGTGGTGCGCGCCGCCGCCGGCTCCGTCATCCCGCTCATCTCGGCTGTCGGCCACGAAACCGACTGGACGCTGATCGACCATGCGGCGGATGTCCGCGCCCCGACCCCGACGGGCGCCGCCGAAATGGCCGTGCCGGTCAGGGCCGAACTGGAAGCGCATCTCGCCACGCTGGGCGCGCGCCTGCGCGGCTGCATGTCGCGCGCATTGGAGCGCCGGCGTCAGGCAGCCCGCGCCGCCGGTCGCGCCCTGCCGTCGCCCGACCAGCTCTTTGCCCTGCCGCGCCGGCGCTTCGACGATGCCGCGGCCCGCTTGGACCGCGCGCTGGATGGCGGGCTGAAGCACCGTTCCGCGCGATTGGGCGCGATCCGCCTCTCGCCTGCCGTGCTGTCGCGGCGCATCGTGGAAACCCGCCGCCGCGCCGAGCGCGACCTTGCTCGCGCCGCCGCCGCGCTGCGCGCCGGCCTCCAGCAGCGCCGCACCCGGCTTGACCGCGAAGGCGCGCAGCTTCCGCGCGCTGCCACAGCGGTTCTGCGCCGCAAACGCGACCGCGCTGCTGCCCTTGGGTCCCGCCTGTCACTCCAGCCGGTATTGCGGCAAGCCCGTCGCGAGGGCGATCGTCTGGCGCAGGCATCGCGCCGCCTCGCGCTTGCCGGCGATATCGCGCTCGACAAGGCCGCGCGCCGCCTCGCGCAGGCCGACCGCCTGCTTGCCGCGCTATCCTATCAGTCGGTGCTTGATCGCGGCTTTGCGCTGGTGAGCGATGCCGAGGGCCGTCTCGTCGCCCGGGCCGCCGCGATTTCCCTCGGCCAGCCGCTGACGCTGACCTTTGCCGACGGCAAGGCCGGGGCGCTGGCGACCGGCAATGCCGAAACCGCCCGCCCGCGCCCGAAGGCCGCGCCGAAGCCGGTGCCGGACAAGGGCGGGCAGGGCAGCTTGTTCTGAAAGCGGATCGGCTTCAGCGCCGGTAGTTTGCCAGCCGGATGAGCAGGAAGACGGGAACCACGATGGCTGCGCCGAGCAGGAAATAGCCCACCACATTGTCGATCGCCGCGAAGCCCATATACCAGACGCGCTCCACCGCCAGCACGAGGCTGCGATAGATGTCGCCCGGCGTCCAGCCGAAGGCGCTCATCACCAGGCCGACCAGAAAGGACAGCACCACCAGCTTCACCAGCACACGAAGGGGGCTGTCGCCCAGAAATCCATTCATCGAAGGCTCCAGATAAGTGGTCCCGACATAGTGGTGCGCATCTGCCCGTGCAAGCTCACCGCCCCTGTGCGATGGATGCGGCGAAGTCGCGGCAGAGCGCTACACGTTGAGCAGCAGATATTCGCGCTCCCACGGGCTGATGACCTCCATGAAGGTCTCGAACTCCGCCTTCTTGATCGCCGCATAGGTGGTGGCGAAGGATGTGCCGAGCAGGTCCGTCAGGTCGGCGTCCTCCTCGAACAGCGAAACCGCCTCCAGCAGACCGCGCGGCAGTTCGATTTCGTCCTCATTGACGGTCGTGCCCACCGGGGCGTCCGGCTCGATCCTGTTGCGCATGCCGATCAGCCCGCAGGCGAGCGAGGCGGCGAGCGCCAGATAGGGGTTCGCGTCGGAGGAGGGGATGCGGTTCTCGACACGCCGCGCCGCCGGGTCCGAGCGCGGAATCCGGAAGGCGGTGGTGCGGTTGTCGTAGCCCCAGCGGGTGTTGACCGGCGCCGAAGCCGCCTTGGTCAGCCGGCGGTAGGAATTCACATAGGGCGCCATCATCACCAGTGCGGCCGGGATGTGGCGCTGCATGCCGCCGATGAAATGGCGGAACATCTCGCTTTCGCTGCCGTCCTCGTTGACGAAGACATTGCGGCCCGTCTTGCGGTCGAGCACCGACTGGTGGATGTGCATGGCCGACCCCGGCTGGCCCTGGATCGGCTTGGCCATGAAGGTGGCATAGGTGTCGTGCTTCAGCGCCGCTTCGCGGATTGTGCGCTTGAACAGGAAGACCTGATCGGCCAGCGCGATCGGGTCGCCATGGCGCAGGTTGATTTCCAGCTGTCCCGCACCTTCTTCGTGGATCAGCGTATCGATCTCGAGACCCTGTCCTTCGGAGAAGTGGTAGATGTCGTCGATCAGCTCGTCGAATTCATTGACGCCGGCGATGGAATAGCCCTGTCCGCCGCCAATGGCGCGCCCCGAACGGCCGACCGGCGGCGTCAGCGGATAGTCAGGATCGGGGTTCTTGCGCACCAGGTAGAATTCGATCTCCGGCGCCACCACCGCGCTCAGGCCGTCCCGCTCATAGGCGGCGAGCACCCGCCGCAGCACGTTGCGCGGCGTGAATTCCACCTGTCGTCCGTCCTGGTGCACCAGGTCGCAGATCACCTGCGCGGTCGGATCGCTCTCCCACGGCACTTCCGAAAGCGTCGACAGGTCCGGCACCAGCTTGAGGTCGCCATCGTCCTCCGGATAGACGAAGCCATCGCCGTCCTCGGGATAGTCGCCCGAGATCGTCGTCATGAAGACGGCCGAAGGCAGCGCCAGCGAGGTGTTGGAGGTGAATTTCTTCGACGGCATCATCTTGCCGCGCGCCACGCCGGCCTGATCGGGCGTGATGCATTCCAGATCCTCGATGCCGCGCCATTCGAGCCAGGCGGAAGCCTCTTTCCAGTTCTTCACGCCACGGCGGTTGTTCACGAAAGCGGGGGTGCGGGTCCGCTTGAGGCGCTGGGCCGGGCGGGAGTCCTTCTTGGCAGGGGGCATCGGTCACCGATTGTTGAAACGGCGGTGATTATAGGCGCGCGCGGCGGATTGGGAAGTGCACGGCAGCGCGGCGGCGCATTGACAGAACTTTCCCGCTGGCCCATGCCGCCGCAAGGAGCCCGGTCGCCGCCGGCAAAAGGACAACGATCATGGACCCCGACAGTCGATCACGACTTTCGAGACCGCCTGCCGTTCGCCGCCTCTAGCAGGCTCGACGGCCGGCCATTGCCCGAAAGGAGCCGTCATGCTGCGCATCTATACCGGCCGCAATGGCCATCTCGCACCCATCGACACCATTGCCGATGCGGGACCCGCCGGCGTCTTCTGGTTCGACCTGCTGAACCCGACCGCCGACGAGGCAAAGCTGATCGAAGCCTATCTCGGCATCGGCATCCCGACTCTTGACGAGATGGCCGAGATCGAACCCTCGGCGCGGCTCTATGAGGAGGACGACGCCCAGTTCATGACGATGACGGCGGTCGCCAATGCGGATGGCGACGAGCCCGTGAAGCTGCCAATCACCTTCATCGTGAAGGGCCCCACTTTGGTGACCGTGCGGCATGCCGACCCCAAGCCGTTCCGCCTCTATGCCGCCAAGGCGCAGCGCAGCGGCGGCATCGCACCGCTGTCGTCCGGCGAGGCGGTGATGTACGACCTTCTGGAGATGCTGACCGACCGGATGGCGGACACGCTCGAGCAGATCGGCGAGGAGGCCGACACGATCTCGCGCGAGGTCTTCATGAACAAGTCCACCAGAGCCTCGAAGAAGACGCGCGACCTGCAATCGCTGATCGAGCGCATCGGCAGCAAGGGCGACCTGCTGACGAAGGTTCGCGAAAGCCTGGTCAGCACCTCCCGGCTGGTCGCCTATCACAGCGCCCGTAGGTCGCCACGGGCGCCGAAGGAGATCCAGCAGCGCATCAAGCTCGTGCAGCGCGACGCCGCCTCGCTCGGCGACCACGCGATCTTCCTGTCGGCCAAGATCAACTTCCTGCTCGACGCGACGCTGGGGCTGATCAATCTGGAGCAGAACCAGATCATCAAGATATTCTCCGTCGCCGCCGTCGCGCTGCTGCCGCCGACATTGGTGGCGTCCATCTACGGCATGAACTTCGACATCATGCCGGAGCTTCACTGGACCTTCGGCTATCCCTGGGCGCTGGGCTTGATGGCGGCCTCCGCCATCATCCCCTACCTCTATTTCAAGCGGCGCGGCTGGCTGTGAAGGCAAGGGCGGCCGATCACGGCCGCCCGCACTTCTGCCGATATCATTCCGCCTTCGGCGCCTGCCTGGCGACGATCACCGGGATCAGCAGGTCGCCCCAATTGCCCTCGCCGCCATGGTGGCGTGCGGTGCGCACCAGCTCCACCGACATGCCGGCCTCGACCGCCCGCATCACGGACTGGTTCAGCCGGTGCAGGTCGTTGGCCACCATGCGGATGGCCGCCTGCTGGTCGTCGCTCATCGCCGTGGCCTGTTCCTCGGCGCGTTCCTTGACTCTGACTTGCGGTGACATGTCGTTTCTCCTTCCTGGCTTTCGCTCTATTCCGCCGCCGGGCGGAACTGTTCATGCTCGGTGGATTCATGCATCGCCGTGGTCGACGACCGGCCGCCGGTGATCGCCATGGAGACGGCGTCGAAATAGCCGGTGCCCACCTCGCGCTGGTGTTTGGTGGCGGTGTAGCCATTCACCTCGGAAGCGAATTCGGCCTCCTGAAGCTCCGAATAGGCCGCCATCTGGCGTTCGCGATAACCCCGCGCCAGCTCGAACATGCCGTGGTTGAGTTGGTGGAAGCCGGCCAGCGTGATGAACTGGAACTTGTAGCCCATGGCGCCCAATTCCCGCTGGAACTTTGCGATCGTTGCGTCGTCCAGATTCTTCTTCCAGTTGAACGAGGGCGAGCAGTTGTAGGCGAGCTTCTTGCCCGGATGCGCCTTGTGCACGGCTTCGGCGAATTTGCGCGCCTGTTCGAGGTCCGGCTTGCCGGTCTCCATCCAGATCATGTCGCAATGCGGCGCATAGGCGATGGCGCGCGCGATGCAGGGCTCGATGCCGTTTCGAACCTGGTAGAAGCCCTCCACCGTGCGCCCGGCGTCATAATCGACAAAGGGCTGGTCGCGCTCATCGATATCGGAAGTCAGCAGCTTCGCAGCCTCCGCATCGGTGCGCGCCACGATCAGCGTGGGTGTGCCCATCACGTCGGCGGCAAGCCGCGCGGCATCGAGATTGCGGATATGCGCAGCTGTAGGGATCAGCACCTTGCCGCCCAGATGGCCGCACTTCTTCTCCGAGGCGAGCTGGTCCTCGAAATGGACGCCCGCGACGCCTGCCTCGATGAAGGCCTTCATGATCTCGAACGCGTTGAGCGGCCCGCCGAAGCCGGCTTCGGCGTCGGCCACGATGGGCGCGAACCACGTCTCGACCGACAAGCCCTTGCCCTCCTGCGTCTCGATCTGGTCGGCGCGCTGCAGCGTGCGGTTGATGCGCTTCGCCAGTTCCGGCGCGGCATTGGCCGGGTAGAGCGACTGGTCGGGATACATGGCGGATGCCGTATTGGCGTCGGCCGCGACCTGCCAGCCGGACAGATAGATCGCCTTCAGCCCGGCACGCACCATCTGCATGGCCTGATTGCCCGAGAGTGCACCGAGTGCGTTCACGAAGGGCTCCTCCTGGACCAGTCGCCATAGCCGGTTCGCGCCATGCTCTGCCAGCGTATGGCGGATCTGCATCGAGCCGCGCAGCCGCTCGACGTCCTGCGGCGCATAAGGTCGTTCGATGCCATCGAACCGACCCTTCGGGGTCGATGGAACAAGATTGTAAAAATCGGTCATTTGCTACTCCGCTCGATCTTGGTACGGCCGCCAGTCGCCGCTTGGAATACGACGACTTTTACATTGCGGCGCCGAAGAGAACGAGAGAAATGCAGAAATAGGTCCAGAAAATCAGGTAATGCTGTGTTGAGAATGACAGTGACAACGTGTAAACATGTCAATATTGTAAATGATGGATGTCGAGCAATTTTGTAAAGGTTGTCATGCCGATGTGCTTTTCCGCTTCGCTCCGGCGCTTGGCCCGTCCTGCGCTGCGCTCTACGGATCGCGGAGCGTCCGCCCATGGCTGACCAGAAGATCTTCGCCGGTCCGCGCATCCGCCGCATTCGCAACGGCAAGGGCCTGACCCAGACGGCGATGGCCGAGGGGCTGGGCATTTCGCCCTCCTATCTCAACCTGATCGAGCGCAACCAGCGCCCGCTGACGGTGCAGCTCATCCTCAAGCTCGCTTCCATCTACAAGGTCGAGCCGGAGGAGTTGCAGGCCGATGCCGGCGCGGTCATCGGTGCGCTGCGCGAAGCCTTCGCCGACCCGTTGCTGGCCGGCGAGCTGCCGGGCGACCAGGAACTGCTCGAACTGGCCGAGGGTGCGCCCAATGCCGCCGCCGCCGTGGTCAAGCTCTACCGCGCCTATCGCGAGCAGGCCGCGCGGCTCAGCGATCTCGGCGAGATGCTGTCGGGTGAGGGGCAGGTCGCAGCGGCGGCCGCCACGCGCCTACCCGTCGACGAGGTGCGCGATGTGCTGGAGCGCCGCCCGCATCACTGGCCCTCGATCGAGATCGAGGCCGAGGCCTTTCATGCCGAACTCGACGCAGGCGACGAACTGATGGGCGCGCTCAAGGTCTGGCTGCGGCGGGAGCATGGCATCGCCGTCAAGCTGCTTCCGGTTGCCACCATGCCAAACTGGCGTCGCCGCTACGACCGCCATTCGCACCGGCTGTTCATTTCCGAGCGCCTGTCGCCCTACGACCAGTTGCGGGAAGTGGCGCAGGAGGTCTGCCTCATCCGCTTCAAGGACGTCATATCCGAAGCCGCCGCCTCGCTTCGCCTGTCGAGCGACGAGGCGCGGCGGCTCGTGCGCTTCGAGCTGGCCCGCTATGCGGCGCACGCGCTGATGATGCCCTACGAGGCGTTCCAGGCCGCCGCGCGGCGCGCCCGCTACGATATCGACGTGCTGGCGGCGCGGTTTGCGGTCTCCTTCGAGCAGGCCGCGACCCGCCTCACCACGCTGGCGCGGCCGGCCTCACCCGGCATTGCCTTCTTCATGCTGGAGGTGGACCAGGCGGGAAACCGCCTGCGCCGGCGCGGCGCGCAGGGTTTCCCGCATGCCCGCTTCGGCGGCGCCTGCCCGAAACTCGCCATCCACGCCGCCTTCACGCAGCCCGGTCGGTTGAGCGCGGAGGGTGTGGAAATGCCGGATGGCGGACGCTTCCTGACGCTCGCCCGCACTGTCGAGGGCCCACATGGAACTTTCGGCGAGCGTCCACGCCGCACGGCCCTTCTGCTTGGCTGCGATTTTTCGGTTCGCGCGGATGTGGTCTACGGCGCGGTGCTGCCCGCTGGCGAGGGCACGGGCGAGGGGCTTCTGGCGGTCGGCCCGGCCTGCCGCCTTTGCGAGCGCGCCGGCTGCATCGCCCGCGCCGAACCGCCGGTCACCCGGCCGCTTGGCCTCGACGAGATGGTCACCGGCCTTAGCGCTTTCGATTTCCAGTAGCGTCGGCCAGCGTTCAGCGTCCGCGCTTCTCCATGCCGCTCAGATACTGGTCGAAGATCGATTCCATGTTCTTCTGGTAGTCGTCGCGGGTCTTGGCGCCCGTCTCGAACATGTTGCCGAACAGGTCGTCATAGGGATTGCGCGGCCGGCCGCTCGGATTGGCCTGCGGCGCCGGCGCCGCCTTCGGTTGCTGCGGTGCTGTGCCTGCCTTGCCGCCCATCATCTCCTCGAAGATGCGGCCAAGCGGATTGTCGACCTGGCCGGGCTGGTTGGATTGCTGCGGGGCCCCGCCGCCGAACATGTCGGTGAGGATCTTGCCGAACGGATTGTCGAGCGGGTTGGGGGCCGCCTGCGGCGCGTCCGCGCGTGCCCCGCCGCCGCGCATCATCTGCTCCATGATCTCGGTCAGCGGATTGCTGCTTGCGCTGGCCTGCATCTGGCCGGTCGTCTGCTTGAAGAGCCCGCCCATGATCATCGAGGCGAGCACCGGCAGCATCTGCTTCATCAGCTCTTGCCCGATGCCGGTGGCCTGCGACGCCTGCGCGGCAACCGCGCGCGACACATCCTTGGAACCGAAAAGATGGCCGAGAATGCCATTGCCCTCGGCAATGCCCTGCTGCGAGAAGGCGTTGGCCGCGTCCTCGTAATATTTGGCGTGCTGGCCGGTCGACATGGCGCCCAGAAACGCCCCGATTCCATAAGGATCGGCCGCATTGCGCTTCAGCCCCTGGCTGAAGGCGGGAACCAGCGCTTCGATCGCTTCCTGTGCCTGCGCCTGCGACAGGCCGAACTGGCGGGCGATCTGCGCGGTGGCTTCGCTGTTTTGTGCAAGCATTTCATTGAGCGGCAGCATGACACGTCTCCGGATGATAGGCCCTTGGCTCCAAGCCTAGAATATTTTGCAGCCAAGTGGAATCAATTGAAGCCGCGACTGCTGCGGACCTCCGAAACCGACATGACTATGCGCGGAGGCCGAACAGGCGATCACGCCAGCTTTTCCGCGGAGGCTGGGCGGGTGGGTTGCCCGGTCGCGCCTCAGCCAGTTGCGCGCGCGTCGCTTCAAGCACCGCGAAGGTTTGGAGATGTTCCAACCGGGCCGTCTGCAACTCCTTTTCGAGGACGGCGATCCGCGTTGCCGGCGGCATCAGCGATGTCGCCGGATTGCGCGGACCGCGTTGCCTGTCGCGCCCTTCGCTTACCGGCCAGCGATGAAACCACGACTGATGATGTCGATGGCCATGGTCTGCGGCGTGAAGCCGGCGATACGGCATGCCATGTTGAATGAGAGCTGATCGCGGCGCGAATAGCGCGCTACATGCGCCCACCAGATTTCCATCAGCCGCCGCATGTCGGCATTACGATGGTCGCGCAGCAGCACCGCGGCCCAATATGGCTGCTCATTGAGCCCTTCGGCGTCGGTGACGGGATAATGATTGAGCTGCTCGAAGATGCGCGTCTGGTCGTCCATCCCCAGCAGCGAAACTTCGAGAAACTCATCCATCACCGTTTTGCGAAAACTGTGATGCGGCAGGGTCAGCCCCGACTGTCCGATGCCATAGCGCTCGAATATCGCCTCCGGCGTGGCAGTCAGGATCACGCTGTTGTCGATGTAGAGCGACTGGTCGAAATCGCCAAGATGGAGCCAGGGGCGCAGCTTGAGTTCGCGCTGGTTGCGGATCGGGTCTTGCGGGAATACGGGCGTGATCTGCCGCACGCTCCAGCCGTCGGCCATGAGTTGCGGGTCGTCGCTCAGGCAGATGAAGGGGATCGCCGATTGCGCGGCCACCGGCTGCGCATTCAGCCGCTCATAGCAACCGGTCAGAACCGTATAGACGCAGATGCGCTGGGAATGGCGCTGAGCTGTCAGAAGATCGGGCTCGGCGCTCACTGGGTTCACCCTTTAATATGCATATTCCAGGAATACCGGCTCGATCGAGCCGCCCCAGCGCGTATTATAGGCTTTCAGCATTTCTTCCGCGCTCGTCGTGCCGCGCGCCACCGCTTCGTCGAGGGGGGCGAGGAAGTCGGTTTCGTCATAACCTTCGCGGTTGAGCCGGCGGCGGTTCTTCAGGCCCAGCCGCGAGATCGCCAGCACCTCGCGCCCGATCTCGCGCAGGTTCGTGTTGCGGAAGGGCGTCACCATCGCCTGCGCCGGCACGGCGTTGCGCTGTGCCAGCACCTCCTCATAGGTCCAGTCACGCGTCAGCGCCTCGGCGGCGTCGAGCGCCTCCTCGTCATAGAGCAGGCCGACCCAGAAGGCCGGCAGCGCGCAGATGCGCCGCCACGGGCCGCCGTCGGCGCCGCGCATTTCGAGGAACCGCTTGAGCCGCACATCGGGGAAAAGCGTCGAGAGATGGTTGGCCCAGTCGCCCATGGTCGGCAGGCCGTCCGGCACCGAATTGCGCAGCGCGCCGTCCATGAACTGGCGGAAGGTCACATGGGTGACGTCGTAATAGCGCCCCTCGCGGATGAGGAAATACATCGGCACGTCGAGCGCCCATTCGACATAGTCGGCAAAGCCGAAATCGGGCGAGAAGCAGAAGTCGAGCAGGCCGGAGCGCTGGTTGTCGGTGTCGCGCCAGATCTCGCCGCGCCAGCTCTGCATGCCGTTCGGCCGGCCCTCGGTGAAGGGCGAATTGGCGAAGAGCGCGGTGGAGAGCGGCTGCAGCTTGAGCGATACCTGCATCTTGCGGCGCATGTCGGCTTCGGAGGAGAAGTCGAGATTCACCTGGATCGTGCAGGTGCGGTACATCATGTCGAGCCCTTCGCTGCCGACCTTCGGCATATAGGCGGTCATGATGTCGTAGCGCGATTTCGGCATGCGCGGCGTCTCCGCGAGCGTCCATTTCGGGCTGCCGCCAAGGCCGAGGAAGCGGATGCCGAGTGGCTCGGCGATCTCGCGCAACTGCGCCAGATGCGCGTTGCCCTCGCGGCAGGTCTGGTGGATCGTCTCAACCGGCGCGCCGGAAAGCTCGAACTGGCCGCCCGGCTCAAGGCTGATCGCGCCCTGTCCGGTCGGCTCCACGAGCCCGATGATGTGGCCGGCATCGATGATCGGGTCCCAGCCCAGCGTCTTCTGCATGCCGTCGAGCAGCGCCTTGATGCCGCGGTCGCCGCCATAGGGAACCGGCGCATGGCCGTCGACATAGAAGGGGAACTTCTCGTGCTCGGTGCCGATCCGCCATTTGTCCTTCGGCTTGTTGCCGGCGGCCAGATAGCCCACGAGCTCGTCCATGCCTTCGATCGGACGTGAATCGGTAGTGTCGCGCGCCATACGGTCTCCATGCGCCCGCACGGGCGAGACTGCGAAAAAGATGAGCGGAGCGGCAAGCCCTCTGCCCGGCGGCAGTGATGTACGCGTTGGCGGCGGCCGTTCAAGTCAAAAATCCTGAGGCTTCCTCAGTTCCAGTCGCCAAGCGTCGCCTGCATGACCGCCAGCGCCGCCACTGCGGCCGTATCGGCCCGCAGGATGCGCGGCCCGAGCGGGATCGCGGTGACGAAGGGCAAAGCGTGCAACTGCTTCCGCTCGCTCTCCGAAAAGCCGCCTTCCGGCCCCACCAGCAGGCCGAGCGGCGTGCGCGGCAGGGCGGAAAGCACCGGCAGAGGATTGTCGCCGGCCGCCGCCTCGTCGCAGAAGACCAGCCGCCGTTCCGGTTGCCACTCGGCCAGCAGCCGGTCGAGCTTCACCGCCTCGCGCACCGGCGGAACGGCGAGGATGCCGCATTGCTCGGCGGCCTCCAGCGCATTGGCCTGCAACCGTTCCGTGCCGATCTTCGCCATCTGCGTGTGCTGGGTGATGACGGGTTGCAGCACGCCTGCGCCCATCTCCACCGCCTTCTGCACCAGATAGTCGAGCCGGCCGGCCTTGATCGGCGCGAAGGCATAGAGCAGGTCGGGCAAGGGCGGCTGCGGCCGCGTCCGCGACACCGCTTCGAGCACGACCGCCTTCTTCGCCAGCGTCGCGATCCGCGCCAGCCACTCGCCGTCGCGCCCGTTGAAGATGAGCAGTTCCGTGCCCTGCGTCATGCGCAGCACATTGGCGAGATAGTGGCCCTGCTCGCGCGGAAGCGTGACCTGCCCGCCGGCCGTCAGGTCTTCCGTCACGAATAGCCGCTGCATTCGATAATTCGCACGCATGGAATGCTTGATGCGGTGCCCGGCAAAGGCCGTCAAGCGCTGGATGGAAACCTGCCTGATCGACCACCCGCGCTTCCATGCCACACCGGCTGGTAGCCGGCGAGCAATGCGGCGCGAGTGGTGGGCGGCGTCAGCACCAGCCAGCCCGAGGCTGCTCCCATGGAAAGCGCATCGCCATAGCCCGCGAAGGACCATGGCAGCAATCGGCCGCCGCGAATCGCGAACGCATCGTCTCCATGCGCCACCATTGTTCCATCCGGCAAGGCACGCACCGCCTGTGCGTCGACGCGCATGGCTGCTCCGCCGCTGGCCAGCCGCTGGCCATGCAGCCCTGCATCGATCTCGCTTGCCTTGGGTGCTGCGCCTCCCGATGCCACGCAACCGGCAAATGCCAGTGCCGCCGACCGCCGGCAGAAAAAGCAGGGACGGTGGCCGGCGGCGAGCCCGGTCACCTCGTCGAGAAAGAACAGCTCGGTCCAGCCCGCTTTGCCGCCGCGCCCGTTGTACCCCATCACGTCGCGCCGCCGGCCGCGAAAATCACAGCTGCAGATCAGCCATGCGCGGCTGGTCCAGCGGCGGCGCAGCAGGGTGCGCGTCGCGGCATCGTGGATCACGCCCCGATTGCCTGTGAACAGGCCGCGCGCGGCGACAGCATGGATGATGCCGAAGGGATCCACTTTGTTCTGCAACGGCATGTCAGGTCACTTTCCGGCGTATCCGGGAGATCGCCGTTGCAGATTTGACACGCGCCCGAAATAGCGTGTGGACATGGCATCCGTCATCTGGATTCCGCCCTGGTCCAGGAGTAGTGAGGCCCGCCCTCGGGAACCGATTGGTAACCTGATGCATTGCATGATTGCCAAAGTGATTGGTCGAGTGAATCCGATGCGAACCGCCGTCTTCTCTTTCCTTACCGTAGCTGCGCTCGCTTTGGGCGCCATGGGCATCTACTCGGCCGACGCCGCGAGCGAGCGCCTCAATGCCGACGGTTATGGCATCACTGCTTCGATCCGCTAAACGCCTGCTTCCAATATCCGCTTTCCGTCGCCCTCGATCGCGATCGCGCTCAGCCTGCCCGAGGCGAAGGCGCGCGTATCGAGATTGACCCGGTTGCGTCGGATATCCACGCCGTCGACGGGCGTATGCCCGTGCACGATGACGCGCGCATAAAGCCCGTCATGGTGAAGGAACGCGTCGCGGATCCAGATCAGGTCCTGCGGATCCTGCCCGTCGAGCGGTACGCCCGGCCGCACGCCGGCATGGCAGAACATGAAGTCGCCGAAATCCGCCTGATATGGCAGCGCTTCGAGAAAGGCGCGGTGCGCCGCCGGCATCGCTGCGTTGAGCGCGTCGCGGCTCGCCTCCAGCGTCCATGGCGTCGAGAAATCGGCCTGGACGCCATATGAGGCGGCGGTCGTCTCGCCACCATTATTGGTGAAGATGCGCCATTCGCCGCTGGCCTTGAGGAAATTGAGCATCCCGTCATCATGGTTGCCGCGCAGTGAGAGGATGCGCGCATCCTCCGCCTGCCGCGCGATGATGAAGTCCAGCACGCCCTTCGTGTCGGGTCCCCGATCGCAATAGTCGCCCAGATGGACGATGCGCCAGTCGCCCGGCCGGTCGCGGGCGATTTCGGCGTCGATCGCCTCATGCATGCGCACAAGCAGGTCGCGACGGCCATGCACGTCGCCGATGGCGTAGAGCCGCATGCCCTCCGACGCGCGCGCCGACGCGAAATCCACCTCAGCCATGGGGATGTCGTGGCGAGGGCGGATTGTAGATGAGCTCCGGCCCGAGGTCGCGCACGTCGCGCTTGCCGCACAGCGCCATGGTCACGTCAAGCTCGCGGCGGATGATCTCCAGCGCCATCGTCACCCCATCCTTTCCATAGGCTCCCAGCCCGAACAGGAAGGATCGCCCGATGAAGGTGCCTTTCGCGCCGAGGCAAAGCGCCTTCAGCACGTCCTGCCCGGAGCGGATGCCGCTGTCGAGATGGATTTCGATCCGGTCGCCCACGGCATCGACGATTTCCGGCAGGACGGAGATCGAGGAAGGCGCACCGTCGAGCTGACGTCCGCCATGGTTCGACACGATGATCGCGTCCGCGCCCGTCTCCGCCGCCATCAGCGCGTCCTCGCGGTCGAGAATGCCCTTTAGGATCAGCTTGCCGCCCCACTGTTCCTTGATCCAGGCGACGTCGCTCCATGACAGGCGCGGGTCGAATTGCTGCGCGGTCCAGTGCGACAGCGAGGAGAGGTCGGTGACATCCTTGGCATGGCCGGCAATGTTGCCGAAGGTGCGCCGCTTCGTGCCCAGCATGCCCAGGCACCAGCGCGGCCGCGTCGCCATCTGCCAGATATGGTGCGGGGTGAATTTCGGCGGCGTGGAAAGGCCGTTGCGGATGTCCTTGTGGCGCTGGCCAAGGATTTGCAGGTCGAGGGTGAGCACCAGCGCCGAGCAGCCGGCATCCTTCGCGCGCTGGATCAGCCGCTTCACGAAATCGCGGTCGCGCATCACATAGAGCTGGAACCAGAACGGCTTCGTGGTTGCCGCCGCCACATCTTCGATGGAACAGACGCTCATGGTCGACAGCGTGAAAGGCACGCCGAACGCCTCCGCTGCTTGCGCGGCGAGGATTTCGCCATCGGCATGCTGCATGCCGGTCAGGCCGGTCGGGGCGAGCGCCACCGGCATCGACACCTTCTCCCCGATCATGGTGCTTTCCAGCGAGCGGTCGGTCATGTCGACCAGCACCCGCTGGCGAAGCTTGATGGCGGCGAAATCGGCCTCGTTGGCGCGATAGGTGCCCTCTGTCCAGGCGCCGGAATCGGCATAGTCGAAGAACATCTTCGGCACGCGCCGCCGCGCCGCCTGCTTCAGATCGTCAATTGTCAGGACCTTGCCCATCTGCTCCCCCGTCGCGGCTGTGCACCTTGTCGCGGCAGTCCCGAAATGCGTTGACCCCGCACGCCGTTTGCCGTTCTTGTTCCCGCAATGAAAGCTCTACCAAGAGGATATTGCAGTTGACCAGCCTCGTCATGCCGGCGCCCGATGCCGCCACGCTGTCGCGCCGCGAAGAGATCGTCGCCGACATGCGCATGATCGTTCCGGGCGAGGGCGTGGTCGACAATGTCAACGGCATGCGCGTCTTCGAGAGCGACGGGCTGACCGCCTATCGCCAACTGCCGCTGGTGGTGGTGTTGCCGGAAACGGTGGCGCAGGTTTCCCGCGTGCTGAAATATTGCAACGAGCGCAATATCCGCGTCGTGCCGCGCGGCTCGGGCACTTCGCTGTCTGGCGGGGCGCTGCCGCTGGAGGATGCCGTTCTGCTGGTGATGAGCCGCTTCAACCGCATCCTCGACATCGACTATCCCAATCGCTGCGTCGTGGCGCAGCCGGGCGTCACCAATCTGGGCATCACCACAGCCGTCGAACAGGAAGGCTACTATTACGCCCCCGACCCCTCCTCGCAGATCGCCTGTTCCATCGGCGGCAATGTCGCGGAAAATTCCGGCGGCGTGCACTGCCTCAAATACGGGCTGACGGCCAACAATGTGCTCGGCATCGAGATGGTCATGATGGACGGCGAGGTGATCCGTCTTGGCGGCCGCCATCTCGACGCCGAAGGCTACGACCTGCTCGGCATCATGACCGGCTCGGAAGGGCTGCTCGGCGTTGTCACCGAGGTCACGGTGCGCATCCTCAAGAAACCCGAAACCCTGCGCGCCGTGCTGCTCGGCTTCCCCACCAGCGAGCAGGCAGGCCAGTGCGTGGCCGACATCATCGGCGCAGGCATCATCCCCGCCGGCATGGAGATGATGGACCGCCCCGCCATCCATGCGGCCGAAGCCTTCGTCCATGCCGGCTATCCGCTCGATGTCGAGGCGCTGCTGATCGTCGAGCTCGACGGGCCGGGCGCGGAGGTCGACCACCTTATTTCCGCGGTGGAATCGATCGCCGTGGCGAATGGCTCCACCACCTGCCGCATCTCGGCTTCAGATGCCGAGCGCGTTAGCTTCTGGGCCGGCCGCAAGGCGGCGTTTCCGGCGGTAGGCCGTATCTCGCCCGATTATTACTGCATGGATGGCACCATCCCGCGCAAGGAACTGCCGCGCGTGCTGGCCGGTATGCGCTCCTTGTCGGAGAAATACGGGCTCGGCGTCGCCAATGTCTTCCATGCCGGCGACGGCAACCTCCATCCGCTCATCCTCTACGACGCCAACAAGCCCGGCGAGTTGGAGCGCGCCGAGAGCTTCGGCGCCGACATATTGCGGCTGTGCGTGGAGGTCGGCGGCGTGCTGACTGGCGAGCACGGCGTCGGCGTCGAAAAGCGCGACCTGATGCCGGAAATGTTCACCGAGACGGACCTCGATCACCAGATGCGCGTCAAATGCGCCTTCGATCCGAACCACCTCCTGAACCCCGGCAAAGTCTTCCCCCAACTGCGCCGCTGCGCCGAGTTGGGTCGCATGCACATCCACCGGGGCCAGATGCCGTTCCCTGATATTCCGAGGTTTTGAAATGAGACGTTCTTTTCGGTTTGGAGAACGTTATTGGCATCCAACGACCGTGCGGAATAGGGAGGAAGTTGTGATAACCCTCGTCGTCTCGTCAGATGGAGAGATCACTCTGACAGAGGAGTTGATTGATCATCTGGGAATCTCATTGCCGGATCAGGTCGAAGTCGAAACCCTGCCGGAGCGAAAGTTGGTGATGCAGGCCGCCCGACGAAAAGAAGAGCAGCTATTGCCGGCGTCATCCTCCGAATGACCACCTTCACCCCAACAACCCCCGCCGAAGTGCTCGATGCCGTCGCCTGGGCGGTGTCCGAGGAGGCGCCGCTGGAGATCGTCGGCCGTGGCACCAAGCGCGCCATAGGCCGACCCTCGCAGGCCGGACACACGCTCGACCTTTCCCGCCTGTCCGGCGTCACGCTCTACGAGCCGGAAGAGCTCATCCTCTCCGCCCGCGCCGGTACGCCGCTGTCGCAGATCGAGGCGCTTCTCACGGAGCGCGGCCAGCAACTTGCCTTCGAGCCGATGGACTATGGACCGCTATTGGGCGGCGAGGCGGGACATGGCACGATCAGCGGTGTGCTTGCGGCCAATCTCTCCGGCCCGCGCCGCATCAAGGCCGGTGCCGCGCGCGACCATATTCTCGGCATCAACGCCGTGTCCGGCCGTGGCGAAGCGTTCAAGGCCGGCGGGCGCGTGGTCAAGAACGTTACCGGCTACGACCTGTCCAAGGCCATGGCCGGTTCATGGGGCACGCTGGCCGTCGTCACCGACCTCACCTTCAAGGTTCTCCCCGCAGCGGAGACGGAATCGACCCTCATCCTTCGCGGGCTCAGCGAGGAACATGCCGTGTCCGCCATGGCGCTGGCTTTGGGTTCCGCCGGCGAGGTGGCAAGTGCGGCGCATCTGCCGGAAAGCGTCACCGGCACCGTGCTGGATGGCGGCCTGAAGGGGAGGGGATCGACGCTCATCCGGCTGGAAGGCGTGCGCCCGTCGGTCGACTACCGTTTCGATCTCGTCGTGTCGCTTCTCGGCGCCGAAGGCGTCGCACAGCGGCTGGACGGCGAGGAATCGCACAAATTGTGGCGCGAGATCCGCGATTGCATCCCCTTCGCCGACCGCACGTCGCGCCCCGTCTGGCGCATTTCGATGACGCCTTCGCAAGGCCACCGGATGGTGATGGACCTGCGCATGCGTGCCGCCGTCGATGCCTTTTACGACTGGCAGGGCGGCCTGGTCTGGCTGCGCATGGAAGACGAGCCGGAGGCCGAGCTTCTGCGCGCGCTGATCGCGCATCACGGTGGCGGGCACGCGACCCTCGTGCGAGCAGATCCGGCGATCCGCGCAGCCGTTCCCGTGTTTCAGCCACAGCCGCCGGCGCTGGCCGCGCTTTCTGCCCGACTCAAGGCCGAATTCGACCCCAAAGGCATCCTCAATCCCGGCAGGATGACGCCCTGAATGCAGACCAGTTTCACTCCTGAGCAGCTTGCCGATCCGCATGTAGCGGATTCCGAGGCGATCCTGCGCAAATGCGTGCATTGCGGCTTCTGCACCGCCACTTGCCCGACCTATGTCACGCTCGGCAACGAGCTGGATTCGCCGCGTGGAAGAATCTACCTCATCAAGGACATGCTGGAGGAGGGGCGTCCAGCCGACAAGGAGACGGTCACCCATATCGACCGCTGCCTGTCCTGTCTCTCCTGCATGTCGACTTGCCCTTCGGGCGTGAACTACATGCATCTGGTCGATCATGCCCGTGCTCATATCGAGCAGACCTATCGCCGCCCGCTGGCAGACCGCGCGATCCGCGCATTGCTGGCGGCGGTGCTGCCCTATCCGGCGCGCTTCCGCGCCGCGCTGAAGCTGGCGGCATTGGGCCGTCCCTTTGCCTCGCTGTTCCGGTCGGTGCCGGGGCTCAAGCCGCTGGCAGCCATGCTGGCGCTGGCGCCTGCCGCCGTGCCAGCGGCCTCATCCATAAATATGCCGGCCACGCATGCGTCGTCGTCGCCACGTCGCGGTCGCGTGGCGCTGCTCACCGGCTGCGCGCAATCGGTGCTCGATCCGGGCATCAACGAGGCCACTGTGCGCCTGCTCAATCGCGTCGGCGTTGAAGTGGTCGTGCCGAAGGGCGAAGGCTGCTGCGGCGCGCTCGTCCACCATATGGGCCGCGAGCACGATTCGCTGGCCGCCGCACGCCGCAATGTCGATGCATGGGACCGCGAGATCGAAGCCGGCGGGCTCGACGCCATCATCGTCACCACGTCGGGCTGCGGCACCACGATCAAGGATTACGGCTTCATGCTGCGGCTCGATCCGGCTTATGCGGAGAAGGCTGCGCGCGTGTCTTCGCTGGCGAGGGATGTCACCGAATATCTCGCATCCATCGATCTGCCCGCGCCGGTCAACGCGGCAGGGCTGACCATCGCCTATCATTCCGCCTGCTCCATGCAGCACGGCCAGAAGGTCGTGCGCCAGCCGAAGGAGCTTCTGGCGAAGGCGGGCTTCCGCGTCGTCGAGCCGCGCGAGGGGCATCTGTGCTGCGGTTCGGCCGGAACCTACAACATCCTCCAGCCGGAGATTTCCGCAAAGCTTCGCGACCGCAAGGTGAAGAACATCGCCGCGACCGGCGCGACCCTTGTCGCCACCGGCAATATTGGCTGCATGACGCAGATCGCCTCGGGCTCCGACCTGCGCGTGGTCCACACGATCGAACTGCTCGACTGGGCCTGGGGCGGACCGAAGCCGGCGAACCTGCCGGATCCGGTAATGGTCGCTGCAGAGTAATCAGGCGGCAGGCTTGCGCACCGAAGCCTGAACCTCGGCGCCGTAGGTCGCCTCGTAAAGCTCGCGCTGGCGCTTCAGCGCTACCATCGTGTTGCGCAGCAGGATCGCCACCGTCACCGGACCGACGCCGCCCGGCACCGGCGTGATCCACGACGCCACTTCCTTGACGCTTTCGGTGTCGACATCGCCGACGATCTTCTGCGTGCCGTCGGGCAACGTCTCGCTGTTGATGCCGATGTCGATCACCGCAGCCCCCGGCTTCACCATGTCGGCCTTGATCAGGCGCGGCTTGCCCACCGCCACGAACAGCGCGTCGGCGCGGCGCGCATGCGCGGCCACCGAGCGCGTCATGTGGTGGCACACGGTCACCGTGGCGCCCTCGCTCATCAGCAGGAAGGCGATCGGCTTGCCGACGATCTCGGAATGGCCGACCACAACGGCCTCCAGCCCCTCCAGCTTCAGCCCGGTCGCCTTGAGAAGTTCCACCGAGGCGGCCGCCGTGCAGGGGGCGAGGTCGAGCTGGTTGTAGACGATGTTGCCGATCGAGGCCGGGTGCATGCCCTCGACATCCTTGAGCGGATGCACGGCGGCTTGCAGGGCCTTGATCGGCACATGCGCCGGCACCGGTCGCTGGATGATGATCCCCGTCACGCGAGGATCGGCATTCATGCCGGCGATCGCTGCTTCCAGCTCGCCAGCCGTCACTTCGGCCGGAAAACGCTTCTCGATGAAGCCGATGCCGGCCTTCTCGGCGTTGCGGCGCTGGTTGCGCACATAGACATCCACCGCGTCGGTGTCGCCCACGGTGATGGAAACCAGCGTCGGCGCCCAGCCTGCGGCGGTAGCGTCATCGGCCTCCTTGCGCACCGCTTCGATGATGCGCTGCGCCACCGGCGCGCCTTTCAGATATCGTGTGTCGTCAATCATCGCTCGACCGTCTTGCCGTTTCGTCCGTGCTTATGGCGCAGACATGATCCTTCTGTGAATGCGTAAAATGCCCGCACGCCTCAGGATGACGAGAAAGGGGCGGCGCCCGCCCGCGCCGCCCCTTCTCCGGACCGAACCCCCAGCCCCGGCCCGTCCCCTCGTATTCTGTCGTCAGCTCACGATCACCGTGGTGCCGACCTTCACGCGCTCATAGAGATCGATCACGTCTTCGTTGCGCATGCGTATGCAGCCCGACGACACCGCGCCGCCGATCGTCTCGGGCTGGTTCGTGCCGTGGATGCGGTAGAGCGTGGAGCCGAGATAGAGCGCCCGCGCACCCAGCGGGTTTGCCGGCCCACCTTCCATATGCACGGGCAGGATGCGGCCCTTCTTCTTCTCGCGGGCGATCATCTCGGCCGGCGGGCGCCAGTCCGGCCATTCGCGCTTCTGCGTCACCTTGTGGGTGCCGGCCCATTCGAAGCCCGGCTTGCCGGTGCCCACGCCATAGCGTCGCGCCTTGCCGCCGGCCTCGACCAGATAGAGGAAGTTGTCCCGCGTATCGATGATGATCGTGCCGGCCATGTGAGGTCCGGCATAGTCCACCGTCTGCGGCAAATATTTCGGGTCGATCTGCGGCCGCACCTGGCGCATCGCGCCGGCGGCGACCGAGGCGGTCTGCATCACGCGGTCGGGCTGGGCGACGCGCCGAACGGCGCGCTGGTCCGGCGCCAGCCGCACCTGCATGCCTTGCGGCGCGCGGCGCATCCGGCGGCCTTCGGGCGCGCGCTGCAACTGCATCACCCAGGGAGCGGACATGTCGGGGCTCACCACCAGTGGCGGCCGTTCCGCATAGCGGCTCTGGGCGGCTGCCGGTGCGGCGACCATCAGGGCCACCGCGGCGGCGGATAACAAAAACATCGGCTTCATCGCGGACTCTCTACAACTCGCGCTTGCCGGGTCTCACGCCCGGTCGAAGCGAATTGTGCGCCGCGCGCCCCACCGAAAGATGAATCAAAATCGGTAAAATGCCGCTTTGTCAGGAAAGATTCCGGTATGGTTACCCGCGGGTTCGAAAGTCTGGTAAACGCCGGGTTAGCGCAAACCGGCGAGGAAAATCATGGATGGGCTGATCGTGGGCGAGGACGGCAAGGCCCGCTGCTTCTGGCACGGCAACCTGCCTGACTATCAGCACTATCACGACGAGGAATGGGGCCGTCCCGTCGCCGACGACCGCCGCCTCTTCGAGAAGCTCTGCCTCGAAGGCTTCCAGTCCGGCCTCTCCTGGCTCACCATCCTGCGAAAGCGCGAGAATTTCCGCGCGGCCTTCCAGGGCTTTGATTTCGACCGGCTTGCGGTGGAAGACGAAAGCGCCATCGAGCGCCATTTGCAGGATGCCGGCATCGTCCGCCATCGCGGCAAGATCGCCTCGGTCTACAACAATGCCCGCCGCGCGGTGGCGCTGCGCGACGAGTTCGGCTCGCTCGCCGCCTTCTTCTGGTCCTTCGAGCCGAAGCCGGAAGAACGCCCGGCAGTGTTCGACCTCGCCACCCTGCGCGCCAACCCCACCACGGCGACCTCGACCCGCCTGTCGAAGGACCTGAAGAAACGTGGCTGGAGCTTCGTCGGCCCCACCACGGTCTATGCCTTCATGCAGGCCATGGGCATGGTCAACGACCATATCGAGGGCTGCGCCTGCCGCGCCGAAGTGGAAGACGCAAGAAATATCTTCAGGCGACCGGTGTGAAAACGCGGCCTTCAGACGCTGAGCCACCGAAACGCTTGGGCGACTGACGCGTGGCCGCCACTTGTCACAGGCGTGCCATGAGCCATCAACACCTTTTCAATCGGCCATGAAAGGATCTGTCTGATCCTGGCCCGTGCCGCCTTGCGGTCGCTGAAAGCCACGCGGAATTTTCGAGGGACGGAGGGATTGGGAGAGACCATCAGGTCCAGCCTGGCCACGATGGAGCGCCATCCCGAAAACCAGCCTGGCGGAAACTGCTGAAGCAGGTCGGTGAAGATGACGGTTCTGCTTTTGACGTGGAAAAACACGATCTCGGTCGTGATCCGGTTTCCGATCATCGCCACCTGCTCGATCTGTCCGGCCCATTGGGGACAGGGCGCGTCTCCCAGTTCCGCATCGATGTCGAGTTTGCCGCGCTTCTGGCGTAGGCCGGGTGCCGCGAGGATCTGCGCTTGGGGATAGGCAGCTTTCCACTCAGCGATGAAAGTGTGATGCAGCGAGTTGGGAGCGACGAGATGCGTGACTTTGCCGATCGCGTCCAGTTCAGTGCGCAAGGCATGAGAAATCTCGGTCGGCGACCAGATGAAAAGCTCGCCGCTGTCCAGCCTGATGACTGCCATTCGGGTTGGATAGTGGAAACCCAGCCCGCCCTCGACCTCCGGCCCTTCCACGATCCAGATGTCATCGCCGAACGGCTTCAACATGGCTGCCCCACAGATACCTTCGCATCAGACGCTGGCACGCCTTCGATGGCAAGGGAAGCTTGCCGCACCTATCCCTATCGGTTAGGACACGCGCGCCCGGTCTCGGGCGGATTTTCCCCGCAAACACGGAATACAATCATGGCTGACAAGGCGGACAGGATGAAGGCGAGGCTCCCGCGCGGCTTCGTCGATCGCCATGCGGCCGACATCCGCGCCGTGGACGCGATGACCGCAGAGATCAGGCAGGTCTACGAGCTCTACGGCTTCGAGCCGGTCGAGCAGCCGATGGTGGAATATACCGACGCGCTCGGAAAATTCCTGCCCGATCAGGATCGGCCGAACGAGGGCGTCTTTTCCTTTCAGGACGATGACGAGCAGTGGCTGTCGCTGCGCTACGACCTGACCGCGCCACTCGCCCGCTTCGTGGCGGAGAATTTCGAGCAACTGCCAAAGCCCTATCGCAGCTACCGCTCCGGCTGGGTGTTTCGCAACGAGAAGCCGGGACCGGGCCGCTTCCGCCAGTTCATGCAGTTCGATGCCGATATCGTCGGCACGCCGGGCGTGGCTGCCGATGCGGAGATGGCCATGATGATGGCCGACACGCTGGAGGCCGTGGGCATCAAGCGCGGCGACTACGTCATCCGGGTGAACAACCGCAAGGTGCTCGACGGCGTGCTGGAGGCGATTGGTCTTGGCGGCGACGAGAATGCCGGACGGCGGCTCACCGTGCTGCGCGCCATCGACAAGCTCGACAAGTTCGGGCCGGAAGGCGTGCGGTTGCTTCTCGGCAAGGGCCGGCTGGATGAGAGCGGCGATTTCACCAAGGGCGCCGGGCTCGATGAGGAAGCCACAAATAGCCTCCTCAAATACATTTTCACTGCACCCGGCCTCGTTCAAGGTGACATAGGAATAGGCACTCCGGGTGAAGTGCAAGTGAACTGGAAGTTCGGGGACGAGATGGAGCCCACGATGATGGGCAACGGTCTTACCATCGAGAAACTTGCGAAACTCTTCCCTTTGAATGAACTCTATCAGAGCGGCCTTGAAGAGTTGCGGCAAATTAACGGGCTGGTTGCTGCTTCGGGGTACGTCATCGACCGCATCCGCATCGACCCGTCCGTCGTCCGCGGCCTCGAATACTACACCGGCCCTGTCTACGAAGCCGAACTGACCTTCCCGGTCGTCAATGAGGATGGCCAGACCGTCCGCTTCGGCTCTGTCGCCGGCGGTGGGCGTTATGACGGGCTGGTCTCGCGCTTCCGTGGCGAGCCCGTTCCGGCGACGGGCTTTTCCATCGGCGTTTCGCGCCTCACAGCCGCGCTGAAGAACCTCGGCAAGCTGGAAAATACCGAGGTCATCGCGCCGGTCGTCGTGCTTGTCATGGACAAGGACACCGAAAGCCTCGGTCGCTACCAGAAGATGGTCGCGAGCCTGCGTCAGGCCGGCATCCGGGCCGAAATGTATCTCGGCGGCGCCGGCATGAAGGCGCAGATGAAATATGCCGACCGGCGCGGCAGCCCTTGCGTCGTCATCCAGGGTGGCGACGAGCGGGCCAATGGCGAGGTTCAGATCAAGGACTTGATCGCCGGCGCCAAGGCGGCGGAAGCCATCACCGACAATGCCGAATGGCGCGAAAGCCGCCCGGCGCAGTTTTCCGTGCCGGAGGATCAACTGGTCGAAGCGGTGCGAAAGGTGCTGGCGCAGCAGGCTGCGGATCGGGACGCATGACCTGGCGCACCCCTTCCTTCGCGCCCGACATCCTTGCGCTCTTTGCCGAGCGGGGCGCGCCGCGCATCGACGTACCGGTGCTCCAGCCGGCCGATCCCTTTCTCGACATGGCGGGGGAGGATCTGCGCCGCCGCATCTTCCTGACCGAGAGCGAGACCGGCGAGGCGCTGTGCCTGCGGCCGGAATTCACCATTCCCGTCTGCCTCGATCACATCGCCTCCCGTGCTACCACGCCGCAGCGCTATGCCTATCTGGGCGAAGTGTTCCGCCAGCGCCGCGAGGGCGGCAACGAGTTCTTCCAGGCCGGCATCGAGGATCTGGGCGAGACCGACATCGCCACCGCCGATGCGCGCTCGGTGGCCGATGCGCATGCGCTGCTTTCGCGTCTGCTGCCTGATGCAGCACTTGTGGTGACGCTGGGCGACCAGTCGCTCTTCGAGGCGGTGCTTGCTGCGCTCGGCCTGCCGCGCGGCTGGCAGAAGCGGCTGGCGCGCGCCTTCGGGTCGCCCGCCGCGCTCGAATCCGCGCTGACAGACCTCGCCAACCCGCCGCGCGCCGCCGCGCTGGACGACGAGGCCGCGTCGCTGGTCGCCGCCAGCGATGCCGGCGCGCTGGCCGCGCTGGTCGAGGCCCGTATGGAGGCCGTCGGCATGTCGCCCCATCTCGGCCGCAGTCCCGAGGAGGTCGCCCGCCGCCTCATGGAAAAATCCGACCTGCGCGCCGTGCGCCTGTCAGACGATGCCTTTGCTGCATTGCGCCGGTTCCTCGCAATCCGCGTGCCGCTGAGCGAGGCCGCTGCTGCCCTGGCATCCTTTGCGAGCGACGCGAAGCTGTCGTTCGACGCGGCCCTCGGGCGCTTCGATGCGCGGGCGGCGAGCCTCGCCGCCAATGGCCTCGACGCGGAGCGGATCGTCTATGACGCGGCCTTCGGCCGTCCGCTCGATTATTATACGGGGCTGGTTTTCGAGGTCGGCCTGCCCGATGCGTCGCGTCCGCTGGCCGGCGGCGGCCGCTACGACCGCCTGCTGACCTTGCTGGGCGCGAAGCAGCCCATTCCCGGCGTCGGCTTCTCCGTCTGGCTCGACCGCATCGCCGAGGCACGGGGAGAACCCGCATGACCGTCACGCTGGCGATCCCGTCCAAGGGGCGGCTGAAGGACAATGCGCTGGCGAAGCTCGCGGCAGCTGGGCTGGACGTCGTCCAGCCGGAGGATTCGCGCAGCTACCGCGCCCGCATCGCCGGTCGCGACGATATTGACGTGCTGCTCCTGTCGGCCTCCGAGATCGCGCGCGAACTGGGGCAGGGCGCCGTCGATCTCGGCGTCACCGGCGAGGATGTGCTGCGCGAGGCGGTGGCGGAGGTGGATAGCCGCGCCGAGATATTGGCTCGGCTCGGCTTCGGCTTCGCCGATGTGGTGGTGGCGGTGCCGGATGTATGGCTCGATGTCGAGACTATGGCCGACCTCGACGACGTGGCGGCTGATTTCCGCCAGCGCCATGGAAGGCGCATGCGCATCGCCACCAAATATTGGCGGCTGACGCAGCAGTTCTTCTCGCAGCTTCACGGCATCCAGGTCTATCGGATCGTCGAAAGCCTCGGCGCTACCGAGGGCGCGCCGGCCGCCGGCTCGGCCGACCTCATCGTCGATATCACCACCACCGGCTCGACGCTGCGCGCCAACAATCTCAAGGTGCTGGAAGACGGTGTGATCCTGCGCTCGCAGGCCTGCCTCGTCGCGGCGGTGAAGGACCGTTCGCCGGCCGACCGCGCGACCATCGAGGATCTGCGCGCGCGGATGGGCGCAGGCTGACGGAATGAAAAAGGCCCGGATCACTCCGGGCCTCATATTTCATCGCGATGGATGCGATCAGCGGCGGGTATCTACCGAAAGTGCGCCCGGACCGCTGGCGGCCAGCACGAGGAAGCCACCGGCCACTGCGAAATTCTTCCAGAAGATCGCCGCCTCGTCGGCACCCCAGTGGCCGAGGAAGGCGGTGGCGACGCAGAAGGCGGCCAGCGCGTAGGCGGCCCAGCGGGTCTGGAAGCCGACGATGATGGCGATGCCGCCGAGCACCTTGAGGGCGATGACCAGCCAGGTCACCAGCATCGGCGCGGGCAGGCCGAGCGATCCCATATAGCCTGCGAATCCGCCCGGCGCGAAGATCAGCGGCACGCCGGAAAAGAGGAACATCAGCGCCAACAGGATGCGGCCGATGAGAAGCTGAACGTCGTTGGACATGTGTGATCCGTTTTCCGATTGAGAGTGCGTGCAAACTAACGCATCGTTTGTAGGAATCCAGACACGACATTGCGAACCGTCCGTTCACTATTGATGAACGAACGGTTCGATCACGTTCATGTAATCAACCGGGGTTGATCATCAACTCCGGCCGCACGATCCGGTCGTAGTCCTCGCCGGAGACGAGGCCGGTCTTCAGCGCTTCCTCGCGCAAAGTCGTGCCGTTCTTGTGCGCGGTCTTTGCGATCTTGGCGGCATTGTCGTAGCCGATCGTCGGCGCGAGCGCGGTGACGAGCATCAGCGAGCGCTCGACGCCGGCCTTGATATTGTCCTCTCGCGCCTCGATGCCGACCACGCAATTGTCGGTGAAGGACACTGCCGCGTCGGCAATGAGCTGGACCGATTGCAGGAAGTTGTAGGCCATCACCGGGTTGAAGACGTTGAGCTCGAAATGGCCCTGGCTGCCGGCGAAGGTGACGGCTGCGTGATTGCCGAAGACATGCACGCAGACCTGCGTCATCGCCTCGCACTGGGTCGGGTTGACCTTGCCCGGCATGATCGACGAGCCCGGCTCGTTCTCGGGCAGCGAAAGCTCGCCCAGCCCCGCGCGCGGGCCCGAGCCGAGGAAGCGGATGTCGTTGGCGATCTTGAACAGCGCCGCCGCCGTCGCATTGATGGCGCCGTGCGAAAACACCATGGCGTCATGCGCTGCCAGCGCCTCGAACTTGTTCGGCGCGGTGACGAAGGGCAGTTTGGTGATCTTGGCGATGCGCTTGGCGACCTTCTCGGCGAAGCCGACCGGCGCATTGAGCCCGGTGCCGACGGCGGTGCCGCCCTGTGCGAGTTCGTACAGGCCCGGCAGCGTCGCCTCGATACGCCTGATCGAAGAGGCGACCTGCGCTGCATAGCCGCCGAACTCCTGGCCGAGCGTGAGCGGCGTGGCGTCCTGCGTGTGGGTGCGGCCGATCTTGACGATCTTCGCGAACTTCTTCGCCTTCTTGTCCAGCGCCTTGTGCAGGTGCTTCAGCGCCGGGATCAGGTCATGCACGATCCGCTCCGCACAGGCGACATGCATCGCCGTCGGATAGGTGTCGTTCGACGACTGGCTCATATTGACGTGGTCGTTCGGATGAACCGGCTTCTTGGAGCCCATGGTTCCGCCCAGCATCTCGATGGCGCGGTTCGAGACCACCTCATTGGCGTTCATGTTGGACTGTGTGCCCGACCCGGTCTGCCAGACGACGAGGGGGAAGTGCTCGTTGAGCTTGCCGTCGATCACTTCCTGGGCGGCGTCCACGATCGCCTTGCCGATCGCCGGGTCGAGCTTCTTCAGCTCCATGTTCGCCTCCGCCGCCGCGCGCTTGACGATGCCGAGCGCTCGCACGATCGAGGTCGGCTGCTTCTCCCAGCCGATCTTGAAATTACCGAGCGAGCGCTGCGCCTGCGCGCCCCAGTAGCGGTCGGCTGAAACTTCGATAGGTCCGAACGTGTCGGTCTCGGTGCGGGTGGTGCTCATGTGTCGAATCCGATTGGCGTGTGCGCTTCACATATTGATAAGTGCCCGAAGACTCAATCGCGGCTGCCGCTGCGTCGGCGCTGCAAGCGGAATTCCCGCCGTCGCGCGCTTTACAAACCGAGTTCCGGATAAGAGTATCCTGGTCAGCATAAGCCGGTTTTACCGGCAGAGGGCAACACTGCAAGGCAACAGGGAGAGTTTTCACATGCGTTCCACCATCCGTCATCTGCTCGCCGCATCGGTCGCGATGACCGGCCTGCTGGCCGTGTCCACCGGCCTCCAGGCACAGGAGGCCAAGGTCGGCATCATCCTCGGCTTCACCGGGCCGCTGGAATCGATCACGCCGGGCATGGCCGCCAGCGCCGAGCTCGCCTTCAAGGAGGTCAGCGACAGCGGACTGCTGCTCGACGGCACCAAGCTGACGCCCGTACGCGCCGACTCCACCTGCGTCGACAGCGCCGCCGCGCAGGCGGCCGCCGAGCGCCTCGTCTCGGCCGAGAAAGTGGCCGCGATCATGGGCGCCGACTGTTCGGGCGTGACCATCGCCGTCGCCAACAATGTCGCGGTGCCGAACGGCGTCACGATCATCTCGCCCTCGGCGACCTCGCCGGCGCTCACCGACATCAAGGACAATGACTATTTCTTCCGCACCGCGCCGTCCGATGCGCGCCAGGGCCAGATTCTGTCCGACATACTGATCGGCAAGGACGTCAAGTCGGTGGCGGTGACCTATACCAATAACGACTACGGCAAGGGCTTCTCCGATGCCTTCACCGCAGCCTACACGGCCGGCGGCGGCAAGGTCACCATCAACGCCCCGCATGAGGACGGCAAGGGCGACTATTCGGCGGAAGTCGGCGCGCTCGCCTCGGCCGGCGGCGACCTGCTCGTCGTGCTCGGCTATGTCGACCAGGGCGGCGTGGGCATCATCCGCGCCGCGGTCGAGTCCGGCGCCTTCGATCGCTTCGCGCTGGGCGACGGCATGTATGGCCAGAGCCTGATCGATGCGATCGGCGACGACCTTAACGGCACGATCGGCGTCATTCCCGGCGCCGAGGGCGAAGGCATGGAAGCCTTCAAGAAGATCGCCACCGCGGCCGGCCTCGACCCGTCCTCGTCCTATACGGGCGAGAGCTATGATGCGGCGGCGCTGATCGCGCTCGCCATGCAGAAGGCGGGTTCGACCGACCGCACCGCGATCCGCGACGCGGTGCTCGACATCGCCAACGAGCCGGGTGAGAAGATCCTTGCCGGCGACCTGGCCAAGGGCCTTCAGATCCTGAAGGACGGTGGCGACATCGACTATGTCGGCGCCACCAATGTCGAACTCATCGGCCCCGGCGAGGCTTCCGGCACCTATCGCGAATATGAGGTCAAGGACGGCAAGTACGAAACCATCAAGTTCCATTGATCGGCCGGACTTCAGGGGAACCATGGAACAGTCCGGCCGGACCGGGCTGTTCCTCAGCGGCATCGGGCCGGAAAATGGACGCCGTTTTCCCGACCTTTCCGGTGCCCGATAAAAAGAATGCAAGAACAAACGGATGGATCATGCCTCTGGGGAACGCCGGCATGATCCGTCGGAGGCGGGCATGATCAGGGTCGATGACCTTTGCATGTCGTTCGGGGGCATCCGCGCCGTCGACGGCGTGTCGCTCGAAATAGGGAAAGGCTCCATCACCGGCCTGATCGGGCCGAACGGTGCGGGCAAGACCACGCTGTTCAACGTGATCGCCGGCCATTACCGCCCGACATCCGGCAAGGTATGGCTGGGCGACGACGACATTACCGGCCTGCCGCCGCATGAGCTCTTCCATAAGGGCCTGCTGCGCACCTTCCAGATCGCGCATGAATTCTCGACGCTCACCGTGCGCGAGAACCTGATGATGGTGCCGCCCGCACAGCCGGGCGAGCAGCTCGTCGATGTCTGGCTGCGGCCATCCTCGGTGCGGGCGCGCGAGGCGGAGGTGCGCCGCCGCGCCGACGAGGTGATCGACTTCCTCCAAATCTCCCATGTCGCCGACGAACTGGCCGGCAACCTCTCCGGCGGCCAGAAGAAGCTGCTGGAGCTGGGCAGGACCATGATGGTGGATGCGCGCATCGTCTTCCTCGACGAGGTCGGCGCCGGCGTGAACCGCACGCTGCTCAACACGATCGGCGACGCCATCGTGCGGCTCAACCGCGAGCGCGGCTATACCTTCTGCATGATCGAGCACGACATGGATTTCATCGGCCGCCTCTGCGACCCGGTCATCGTCATGGCCGAGGGCAAGGTGCTGGTCGAGGGTCCGGTGGACGAGGTGAAGGCCAATGAGCACGTCATCGAGGCCTATCTCGGCCGCGGCCTGAAGAACCGGCCGGCCCGCAAGGCGGCGAGGGGCACCGCATGAGCTTCCTGGTCGGCGAGGCGATGACGGGCGGTTATGGCGGGGCGGATATCCTGCATGCCTGCACGATCGCCGTGGACAAGGGCGAGATCGCCGTCATCGTTGGCCCCAACGGCGCCGGCAAGTCCACGGCGATGAAGGCCATGTTCGGCATGCTGGCGCTGCGCGAAGGCAAGGTGAGCCTCGACGGCCGCGACATTACCGGCCTTTCGCCGCAGGATCGCGTCAGGGCCGGCATGGGCTTCGTGCCGCAGACCTCCAACGTCTTCACGACGATGAGCGTCCAGGAGAACCTGGAAATGGGCGCCTATATCCGCGACGACGATTTCAGCGACACCATGGAGCAGGTCTTCGACCTGTTCCCGATCCTGCGACAGAAGCGTCGGCAGCCGGCAGGCGAATTGTCGGGCGGCCAGCGCCAGCAGGTCGCGGTGGGCCGCGCGCTGATGACCAAGCCTTCGGTGCTGATGCTTGACGAGCCGACGGCGGGCGTGTCGCCCATCGTCATGGACGAACTGTTCGACCGCATCCTCGAAGTCGCCGCCACCGGCATCGCCATCCTGATGGTGGAGCAGAATGCGCGGCAGGCGCTCAATATCGCCGACCGGGGCTATGTTCTGGTGCAGGGCCGCAACCGCTATACCGACACGGGCGAGGCGCTGCTGGCCAACCCTGAAGTTCGCGCGACGTTTCTGGGCGGGTGATCATGATCGACATCGTCAACGCCCTCGTCGTGCTCGCCAATTTCGTCATCGTTCCGGGGCTGGCCTATGGCGCGCAGCTGGCGCTGGGGGCGCTCGGCGTCACGCTGGTCTACGGCATATTGCGCTTCTCCAATTTCGCCCATGGCGACCTGATGGCCTTCGGCACCATGCTGACCATCCTCGTCACATGGTGGTTCATGGCCATGGGCATTTCCGCCGGCCCGCTGCCGACCGCGCTACTCGCGCTGCCGATCGGCATCGCCGGAGCGGTGCTGATGAGCCTACTGACCGACCGGCTGGTCTACCGTTTCTACCGGGTGCAGAAATCGCCCACCATCGTGCTGGTCATGGCCTCGGTGGGCGTCATGTTCGTGCTCAACGGCATCGTGCGCCTGGTGATCGGGCCTGACGAACAGCGTTTCGCGGATGGCGAGCGCTTCCTGGTCACCGTGCGCGGTTTCCGCGAGCTGACGGGACTTGACGAGGGCCTCGTCATCCGGCTGCCGGTCGCCATCACCATCGTCGTGGCCGTCATCGTCGTGGTGGCGCTGTTCTGGTTCCTGCAATCGACACGCGCCGGCAAGGCGATGCGCGCCTATTCCGACAATGAGGACTTGGCGCTGCTCTCCGGCATCAATCCGGACCGCGTCGTGGCGATCACCTGGATCATCGCGGCAGCGCTCGCCACCATCGCAGGCGTGCTCTACGGCCTCGACAAGAGCTTCCGCCCCTTCACCTATTTCCAGCTCCTGCTGCCGATCTTCGCGGCGGCCATCGTCGGCGGCATCGGCCAGCCGCTGGGCGCCATCGCCGGCGGCTTCGTCGTCGCCTTCTCCGAGGTGACGCTGACCTATGCCTACAAACGGGTGCTGGAATATCTCGGCTTCCAGCCGGAGGGCCTCGTGCAGCTGCTCTCGACCGAATACAAGTTCGCCATCTCCTTCGTCATCCTGGTTCTGGTGCTGCTGATCCGGCCGACGGGCATCTTCCGCGGGAGGGTGCTGTGAGCGAACGCATGCGCATCCTTGTCCTCTACGGCCTGATGGCTTTGCTGCTCGCGCTGGTCGGTTTCGGCCAGAGCTGGGCACTGGCCCTGACCATCACCAGCCTCTGTTTGATCTCGGCCATCATGGCGCTGGGCGTGAACATGCAGTGGGGTTACGCCGGCCTGTTCAATGTCGGCGTGATGGGCTTCGCTGCGCTTGGCGGGCTTGCGGCGGTGCTGGTTTCCATGCCGCCGGTGCCGGGCGCATGGGCCGCTGGCGGAACGGGCCTCGGCCTCGCCTTGATCACCCTGATCGGCACGGTCGCGGTCGCGGTCTTCGTGCGGCGCAGGACTACCCGCACGACGCGCCTCCTTGCGACATTCGCCGTCGCCGTGGTGGGTTATTTCCTCATCCGCAGCTTCTTCGACCCGGCGGTGAATGCCATCGAGAGCTTCGATGCGGCGCGCACCGGCTATCTCGGCGGGCTCGGCCTGCCGGTCATCTTCTCCTGGCTTGTGGGCGGCGTCTTCGCGGCGGCCGCCGCATGGTTGGTAGGCAAGATCGCGCTCGGCCTGCGCTCCGACTATCTGGCGATCGCCACGCTGGGCATTTCCGAGATCATCATCGCCTTCCTCAAGAACGAGGAATGGCTGTCGCGCGGCGTCAAGAACGTGTCCGGCCTGCCGCGACCGGTGCCCTACGAAATCGACCTCCAGCAGGCGCCGTGGTTTCTCGACCTCGCCTCGACGCTGGGCGCCAACCCCGTCGTGCTGTCGAGCCTCTATGTACGCCTCTCCTATGTGCTGCTCTTCGCCGCCGTCCTGGTGATCCTTTTGTGGATGGCGGAGCGCGCGCTGAACTCGCCCTGGGGCCGCATGATGCGCGCCATCCGCGACAATCGCGATGCGGCCGAGGCGATGGGCAAGGACGTGACCGGCCGGCATTTGCAGGTCTTCATTCTCGGCTCGGCGGTGGTCGGTATCGCCGGCGCCATGCTGACCACGCTCGACGGGCAGTTCACGCCCGGCCAGTACAACCCGCTGCGCTTCACCTTCCTGATCTGGGTGATGGTGATCGTCGGCGGCTCCGGCAATAATTGGGGCGCGGTGCTGGGCGGTTTCCTGATCTGGTTCCTGTGGGTCGAGGCGGAACCTGTCGGCGGCTGGCTGATGTCGGTCGTGACCTCTGGTCTGCCGGCCGATAGCGGCCTGCGCGCGCACCTTCTCGACGCCGCACCCTATATGCGGCCCCTGACCATGGGCATCATCATGCTTCTGGTGCTGCGCTTCGCGCCGCGTGGGCTCATTCCCGAACGTACCGCGCGGCGGCATTAGCGCAATTCCAGCAAAGCGGCTTTCCGCCCGGGATTGTGCGAAAAAGCGCTATGCGAGCTGCTGCCAGGTCTGCCAGCCGGCCAGCAGGATGATGAGACAGCTGACGAGCCGCAGCAGGCTGCGTTCGGGGATCGCCTTCACCATCCAGCCGGCGAGCGGCGCGGCGAGCAGCCCGCCCACAATCAGGCCGGCAATGGAGGCGAGGCCGCCCGCGCCGTCGCCCGAAATGCTCCACGTCCCGCTGATCAGCGCGGCGAGGAAAGTAATGGAGACCGCGAGCGTGATCAGGAACTCGCTGGCATTGACGGTGCCGATCACATAGCGGGCCGACCCGCCGGCACCGAGCAGGCCGGTGGTGACGATCGGTCCCCACCCGCCGCCGCCGGCCGCGTCGAGAAATCCGCCGGCCGCGCCCATCGGCGCCACATAGGACATCGGCACCGGCCGCGCCGGCAGCTTGCGGAAGGAGCGCAGCAAAAGCCACGCGCCCACCAGTCCGAGATAGGCGGTGACGAAGGGCTTCACCATGTCGCCATCGAAAGAGGTCAGCACATAGGCGCCGGCGCAGCCGCCGAGAATGCCGAAGGGAGCGAGCCGGAAGAAGAGCTTCCAGTCGATATTGCGATGGTAGAGATGCGCCGATCCGGATGCCGCGGTGGTGAACATTTCCGCCGCATGGACGGCCGCCGAGGCGTGCGCCGGCGACACGCCGAAGGCCAGCAGGGTGGTGGATGAGATGACGCCATAGGCCATGCCGAGAGCGCCGTCGACGGCCTGCGCCAGGAAGCCGACGATGAGGAAGAGGAAGAAATCCTGCAAAAGTTCATCCCAGGTTCAGGTCGTTGCATGACTGCGTAGCGGATTTGCGTAATCGGACGCAAAGCGTTTGATCGTTCCGTCAATTGCGGGCCGCTTTCGCGAAGCATCGCTGAATGAAGCGGAGACGGGCGCATCGCGCAACGAAAAAGGGCGGCATCGCTGCCGCCCCTGATCCGAACTTGGAGCTTTTATGGACTTCTTAGAAGTCCATGCCGCCACTCAAGCCCGCATGCGGGCTTGAGCATCTAAGTGATGGGCGCGCTTTATGGACTTCTTAGAAGTCCATGCCGCCCATGCCGCCCATGCCGCCGCCGGGCATTGCCGGCATCGGGGCGTCCTTCTTCGGCGACTCGGCGATCATGGCCTCGGTGGTGACCAGCAGGCCGGCAACCGAAGCGGCGTCCTGCAGGGCGGTGCGCACGACCTTCATCGGGTCGACGATGCCCATGGCGATCATGTCGCCATATTCACCGGTCTGGGCGTTGTAGCCGAAGGTGACCGACTTGTTCTCGAGGATCTTGCCGGCAACGATCGACGCTTCAGCGCCGGCATTGGCAGCGATCTGGCGAGCCGGAGCCTGGAGAGCGCGGCGCACGATGTTGATGCCGGCGTCCTGGTCGGCATTCTCGCCCTTGGCCTTGACGGCAGCGGACGCACGCAGCAGCGCGGTGCCGCCGCCGGGCACGATGCCCTCTTCAACAGCGGCGCGGGTTGCGTTCAGGGCGTCGTCGACGCGGTCCTTGCGCTCCTTCACCTCGACCTCGGTCGCACCGCCGACGCGGATGACGGCCACGCCGCCAGCCAGCTTGGCAAGACGCTCCTGGAGCTTCTCGCGGTCGTAGTCGGAGGTGGTCTCCTCGATCTGCTGCTTGATCTGGGCAACGCGGCCCTGGATCTCGGCTTTCTTGCCGGCGCCGTCGACGATGGTGGTGTTCTCCTTGGAGATCGACACCTTCTTGGCGCGGCCGAGCATGTTGAGGCCGACATTCTCGAGCTTGATGCCGAGGTCTTCCGAGATCACCTGGCCGCCGGTGAGGATCGCGATGTCCTCCAGCATGGCCTTGCGGCGGTCGCCGAAGCCCGGAGCCTTGACGGCGGCGATCTTCAGGCCACCGCGCAGCTTGTTGACGACCAGCGTGGCCAGAGCCTCGCCCTCGACATCCTCGGAGATGATGAGGAGCGGCTTGGAGGTCTGAACGACGGCTTCCAGAACCGGCAGCATGGCCTGCAGGTTGGAGAGCTTCTTCTCGTGCAGCAGGATGTAGGCGTCTTCCAGTTCGGCGACCATCTTGTCGGGGTTGGTCACGAAATAGGGCGACAGGTAGCCGCGGTCGAACTGCATGCCCTCGACGACCTCGAGCTCGGTCTCGGCGGTCTTGGCTTCCTCGACGGTGATGACACCCTCATTGCCGACCTTCTGCATGGCCTCGGCGATCATGTCGCCGACTTCCTTCTCGCCATTGGCAGAGATGGTGCCGACCTGCGCGACCTCGGCCGAGGTCTTGATCTTCTTGGTGGTCTTGTTGAGCTGGTCGACGACCTCGGCGACGGCGAGGTCGATGCCGCGCTTCAGGTCCATCGGGTTCATACCGGCGGCAACCGCCTTGTGGCCTTCCTGAACGATGGCCTGGGCCAGAACCGTGGCGGTCGTGGTGCCGTCACCGGCGATGTCGTTGGTCTTCGAGGCCACTTCGCGCACCATCTGGGCGCCCATGTTCTCGAACTTGTCCTCCAGCTCGATCTCCTTGGCGACGGTGACGCCGTCCTTGGTGATGCGCGGAGCGCCGAACGACTTGTCGATGACGACGTTGCGGCCCTTCGGGCCGAGCGTCACCTTCACCGCGTCGGCGAGGATGTTGACGCCGCGCAGCATGCGCTCGCGGGCGTCACGGGAGAATTTTACGTCTTTGGCAGCCATGTTCAGCTCCTCGTTTGGTTGGCCGCACGCAGGGGCGCAGCCGGTGTTTCACCTGACAGGATGGACCGGCAATCAGCCGATGATGCCCATGATGTCGGATTCCTTCATGATCAGCAGGTCTTCGCCGTTGAGCTTGACCTCGGTGCCCGACCACTTGCCGAACAGCACGCGATCGCCTGCCTTCACGTCCAGCGGAACCAGCTTGCCGGCCTCGTCGCGGGCGCCCGAACCGACGGCGATTACTTCGCCTTCCTGGGGCTTTTCCTTGGCGGTGTCGGGGATGATGATGCCGCCCTTGGTCTTTTCTTCAGACTCGAGCCGGCGCACGACCACGCGGTCATGGAGCGGGCGGAATTTGGACTTTGCCATGTCTTTCAATCCTCGATGCGGATGATAAAAGGGTTCCCTCCGTTCCGGCGGACCGGACCAGACGTTAGCACTCGTTAATGAGGAGTGCTAACGATGCAGCCCAGATAGGCGTGGCCGCTATACGAGTCAAGGCTCGGCCGAACGGCATTTACGTGGAATTCGACCATTCGGTCCCGTCACGCGTTGCAAAGCTGGAGAACGCTTCTACCTTGCTTGGGATGACGCCTGATGACATCACCAAGCTCATCCTTCGCACCTCCATGCGCGAGCGCGCCGCTTTCGATCTGCTTTATCGGCACACCAATGCGAAACTGTTCGGCGTCTGCCTGCGTGTCTTACGCGACAGGGCGGAGGCGGAAGAGGCCTTGCAGGAAGTGTTCGTGAAGGTCTGGACCAAGGCCGACCGTTTCGTCGCGTCGGACCTCAGCCCCATTTCCTGGCTGGTCGCGATTGCGCGGAATCATTGCATCGACCGCCTGCGGTCGCGGAAGATGAGGACGACCGATCTCGATGAAGCTGCCGAAATAGCGGACCCGGCCGCGAATCCGGAACAGGCTGCGCTGGCTGGCAGCATCCGCGATAGCGTGATGCGCTGCCTGTCGGAACTCGAAGCAGATCGCGCGGCGGCGGTTCGTTGCGCCTATCTTGACGGCGAGTCCTATGCCGATCTGGCGGCACGATTTGCCGTGCCGCTCAACACGATGAAAACCTGGCTGCGGCGCAGCCTGATGAAACTGCGGGAATGCCTCGAAAGATGAACGGCGACGACGAAAGGGATCTGGAACGCGGAGGCGACTACATGCTCGCCGCCGAATATGTTCTGGGCGTGCTCGATGCCGCGCAGCGCCAGGAAGCGACGCGCAGGATCGAGGCCGACCAGGCCTTCGCGCGGCTTGTGGACGCCTGGGAAGTAAGGCTTTCGGGCCTTGCCGAAGACTATGAGCCCGAGGCTGCCCCGGAACGGGTGAAGGCCGGGATCGACCTGCGCCTGTTCGGCGGTCGCACCGATGCGCACCGCTCCGGTCGTGCGGGATTGTGGTCGAGCCTTGCATTCTGGCGCGGCATCTCGGCCGCGGCGGTCGCGGCGCTGTTGTTGATCGCGGCGATGTCGTATTTCCCGGGGCTGGGCACCGCACCGCCTGCCCCGCGCCTGATGGCGGCGCTGGCCGCCGATGGCAGCCCGGTGCGATATGTCGCGCTCTACGATGCGGCGGGCGCAAAGGTCGCGATGTCGCATATTGCCGGCGAACGCGCGGCCGATCGCGATTTCGAGCTATGGCTCATCGAAGGCAATAATGCGCCAATGTCCGTGGGCGTGATCCCGCAGGGCGGCAGCGTCAGCATGGCGCTGGATGATGCGATGCGCGGGATTATGGCATCCGGCGCCGTGCTCGCCATCAGTGAAGAGCCGCGCGGGGGATCGCCCACTGGCCAGCCGACCGGGCCCGTCGTCGCGGCCGGCGATCTTCGGGCAATCTGAGCAGTTCCAGCAAAAGTGCGCAGCGGTTTTGCGTCCGGAATTGCGTAAAAACAAAGAGATAGAGAATACGCTCCAATTCCGTGAAAAGCGGAAATGCTCCAGAAGCGGCGCTCTGGGAAGCACCGGCATCAAGCGCGGTGTGTGATTATTTCGCCGTCGCTGAAACTCGGCATCGTCTTGCTCCGTAGCTTCTGCACCCCTGACAAGGGGAACAGGAGACAAAAGGAGTTAACGACATGCGCAAGATCACACCCACACTGCTCGCCGGCGTGTTCGCGGCAACCGCATTCGCCGGGCTCGCCATGGCGCAAGACAATCCGATGGTCGGCGGCGCCGCGATGTATGACAACAAGAACATCGTCGAAAACGCCATGAACTCGAAGGACCACACCACGCTCGTCGCGGCAGTCAAGGCAGCGGGCCTCGTGGAGACCCTGTCGGGGCCGGGCCCTTTCACGGTCTTCGCACCGACCAATGAAGCATTCGCGGCGCTGCCTGCCGGCGCGGTGGACACGCTGATGAAGCCCGAGAACAAGGAACAGCTCACCAAGGTGCTGACCTGTCATGTCGTCTCGGCCGACGCGATGTCTTCGGCGATCGGCAAGATGATCGCCGACGATGGCGGCACGCATCCGGTGAAGACGGTTGGCGGTTGCACCTTGCAGGCCAAGATGGATGGCGACAAGATCACGCTGACCGACGAGACCGGCGGCGTCGCCACCGTCACGATCGCCGACGTGAAACAGTCCAACGGCGTGATCCACGTGATCGATAAGGTATTGATGCCGAAGGCCTGACGAAAGGCGGGCGCGAACGCAGCCATGCGTTCGCTGGGGAGCCTTCCGCTGCCTTTCGGGGCGGGAGGCTCCTGCTCAAGACGAGTTGATATCCGTGCGACGGGCCTTGCATGATATGCATGCAGCCAGACGGAGGATGACATCATGACACGCCGGAAATTCCTGCTTGGCAGCGCGGCTGGCGCCGCTGCCGTCGCGATTGGCGGATGGCGCAGCGTCGCACTTGCGGCGGAAGGCAGCTTCGAGGTCACGAAGAGCGAAGCCGAGTGGCGCGCCATGCTCTCGGATGCGCAATATGCGGTGCTGCGCGAGGAGAATACCGAATATCCCTTCACCAGCCCGCTCAACAATGAGAAGCGCACCGGCACCTTCCACTGCGCCGGCTGCGACCTGCCGGCCTATTCCTCGAAGGTGAAATATGAATCCGGCACGGGCTGGCCGAGCTTCTGGGAATCGCTTCCCGATGCCATCGGCACGAAGGAAGACGGTTCGATGGGCATGGTGCGCGTCGAGTGCCATTGCCGGCGCTGTGGCGGTCATTTCGGCCATATCTTCGATGACGGCCCGCCGCCGACTGGCAAACGCCACTGCCTCAACGGTCTGGCGCTGACATTCAGGCCCGAAGCGGCCTGACGGAGCCTGCGCAAAACCCCGACGCGTTGCTGCCTGAGCCTATTCGGTCACCACCAGCGCGATTGCCGCGATCAGTTCGTCCAGCCCCTGGCCCTTCTCGGAGGAGGTGGCGACGACCGCCGGAAAGGCGGCGGGGCGGCGGCGGATCTTCTCCAGCGTCTCGGCGATCAGGCGCGGCGCGCCGGCGGCCTTGATCTTGTCGGTCTTGGTCAGCACGATCTGGTAGGAGACGGCCGCCTTGTCGAGCAGGTCGAGCACTTCCTCGTCGTTCTTCTTGATGCCGTGGCGTGAATCGATCAGCACATAGACGCGCTTCAGCGTCACCCGGCCCTTCAGATAGTCGAAGACAAGCTCGGTCCAGCGGTCGACCATGTCCTTCGGCGCCTGGGCGAAGCCATAGCCGGGCATGTCGACGAGCGCCATGGGCGGCAGGTCGCCATTCTCTCCTGAAAAGCCGTCGGGCACGAAGAAGTTGAGCTCCTGCGTGCGACCGGGCGTGTTGGACGTGCGCGCCAGGCCCTTATGGCCGGTGAGCGCATTGATGAGCGACGACTTGCCGACATTGGAGCGGCCGGCAAAGGCGATTTCGGGCGGGCCTTCCGGCGGCAGGAACTTCATCGCCGGCACGCCGCGGATGAAGACCCATGCGCGTTTGAACAGCGCGGTGACGGCATCCCGCTGGGGGCTGGTAGGCGATGGCTCGTCCACGCGGGCGCGCTCCTTCTATGTCGAGAGACAGGCGGCGGGAGCCCCGCCGCCGCGCCCGGCTATTCGGCCGGCTTGGGTTTTCGCCGGAACAGGCCGACGAGATTGTCCCACAGCTCGATCTTGGCGCCCTGCCGCTTCATGATGACGCCCTGCTGGATGATGGAAAGCGTGTTGTTCCAGGCCCAGTAGATCACCAGGCCGGCCGGGAACGAGGCCAGCATGAAGGTGAACACAACCGGCATCCAGGTGAAGATCATTGCCTGGGTGGGATCGGGCGGCGTCGGGTTCATGCGCATCTGCAGGAACATGGTGATGCCCATGATGAGCGGCCACACGCCGATCATCAGGAAGGCGGGCACGCCGAAGGGCAGCAGGCCGAACAGGTTGAAGATCGAGGTCGGGTCAGGCGCGGAGAGGTCCTGGATCCAGCCGAAGAACGGCGCATGCCGCATCTCGATGGTGACGTAGAGCACCTTGTAGAGCGCGAAGAAGACCGGGATCTGGATCAGCACCGGCCAGCAGCCGGCGATCGGATTGATCTTCTCGGTCTTGTAGAGCTCCATCATCGCCTGTTGCTGCTTCATCCGGTCGTCCGCATATTTCTCGCGGATTTCCAGCAGCTTGGGCTGCACCAGCTTCATGTTCGCCATCGACTTGTACGACTTGTTGGCGAGCGGGAAGAAGACCGCCTTGACCAGCACCGTCACAGCCAGGATGGCGAGGCCGAAATTGCCGAGCAGCTTGAACAGCCAGTCGATGACGTAGAACATCGGCTTGGTGATGAAATAGAACCAGCCCCAGTCGATCAGCAGGTCGAACTGGCGGATGTCGAGCGCCTTCTCATAGGCGTCGATGACGCCCACTTCCTTGGCGCCGGCGAAGACGTGGTTTTCCACCGTGGCGCTGCCGCCGGCCGGCACGTTGAGCGCATCTGCGACGAAATCCACCTGGAAGCGCGGATTGTTGTTGTCGCTCAGATAGGAAAAGCGCGGCTGGAAGGCTTCCGCGCTGCTGGGCACCAGCGCCACACCCCAATATTTGTCGACGAAGCCGAGCCAGCCGTCCGTGGACTTGGACGGCGTCAGCTGCGGCGTTTCCTGCAGGTCCTTGTACTTGATCTCCTGCAGGCCTTCCGTTCCGGTCACGCCGATCGGGCCTTCATGCAGGATGTAGAAGCCGCTGGTATGCGGCAGGCCGAAGCGGGTGCTGCGGCCGTAGCTGGCGATGGATATGTCCTGCTGGCCGGCATTGCTGACCGTGTCCGTCACCGTGAACATGTAGTTCTCGTCCACCGCGATGGTGCGGTGGAAGGTGACGCCGCGATCATTCGTATAGGTGAGAACGACAGGCGTCTGCGCGGTGAGCGTGGAGGAGCCCTCCACGGTCCAGATAGTGGAAGGGCCGGGCATGGTGCCGGCATCGCCGATGCCGACATAGCCCAGCTCCACATAATAGCCCTCCGGCCCGCCGGCCGGATTGAGCAGCTGGATGTTGGGCGAGTTGGGCTGCACCGTCGTGCGGTAGTTCTTCAGCACGAGATCGTCGATGCGCGCGCCGGTCAGGTTGATGGAGCCGGAAAGGCGCGGCGTGTCGATGCGTATCCGTGCACCATTGCCGAGCGCCTGGTCGCGGGTCAGCGCGCCGGCCACCGATGCGCTGCCGGGCGCGGCGGGGTTTGCCTGTCCGGGGGCGGCGGGCAGGTCGCTGCCGGGCTGGCCAGGAGCGGGGCTCTGCACCTCCTGCCGCTCCTGCTCGATGCGCGCTGCCTCGCGCTGGGTCTCGATGCGCGGGTTCATGTAGAAAACCTGCCACAGCGTCAGGATCGCCACCGAAAGCGCGATCGTGATGAAGAAGTTGCGATTGTTTTCCATGAAAAACCTCAATGCCCCTTGTCGGGCATCCTGCGCAGCCGGCGCTTCAGCTCGGCCTGGAGTTCGTCGAAGGCGGCGTGGAGTATGTCGGGCCGGCCGACGATCACATAGTCACTGCCGTCGGCCATGTCATCCCGCGCGCCTGTCCTGACGGCTTCTTTCAACCGTCGGCGGATGCGGTTCCTGACCACGGCGTTTCCGCATTTCCTGGTCACCGTGATGCCCAGCCGCGGCTCGCCGCCATCTGCGCGGTCGCGCACCTCAAGCAGAAAAAGCCGCCCGCGGCGTTTTTCGCCGGCGCGGACGGCCAGAAATTCGGCGCGCTTGCGCAGCCGGCCATAGGCTTTGCCGCCGGAGCCGGACATCAGGAGCGGGAGCTCCCGGCCGATCAGGCCGACAGCCGCTTGCGGCCGCGGTTGCGGCGGGCGGCGATGACGGCGCGTCCGCCCTTGGTTGCCATGCGTGCGCGGAAGCCATGACGGCGCTTACGCACGAGCTTGGAAGGCTGATAGGTACGCTTCATTTGTTTGATACCGCGGTGTGCGGCCCTTCTTGGGTCTGTCTCTGACGAGTCAGGAGCGTGGTTGAATGCTCTGGCCGCCGCGCAACCGAAATTGCGCCGGAGTGGCGATCCGAGCGTGGGCGGGCCTATAGGCGAGCGCGCCGCTCAAGTCAATCTTGCAGGCCGGATGGCTTGCAGATGTGAAAGGTCGTGACAGCGCAAACCGCTTCGTCTAATCCGGGCCAGCCGGCGACCGGCCCCGGAGAGGGCGGGTGTTCGCCGCCCAGCAGTTCAACGCCAGGAATCCCCTGCCAGCATGGCCGACCTCCCGCCTATCCTGACCTCCCTGGACGAGATCGCAGAGCGTTACGACGCCATCCTTTGCGATGTCTGGGGCGTTATCCACAATGGCGTCGAGGTTTTCCAGCCTGCCTGCGCCGCGCTGCAGCGCTTCCGTGCGTCGGGCAAGCCGGTCGTGCTCATCACCAATGCGCCGCGCGTCTCGCGCGAGGTCTCGGCCTTTCTCGATGTTCTCAAGGCGCCGCGCGACGCATGGGATTGTCTCGTCACCTCGGGCGATGTCACGCGCGACCTCGTGGTGGAGGGGCCGCGGCGCATCTTCCATATCGGCGCGGACGGCGATCTCGGCCTCTATGAGGGGCTGGATGTCGAACTGGTCGAGGAATTCGAGGCGTCGGGCGTCGTCTGCACCGGTCTTTTCGACGACGAGACCGAGACGCCGGCCGACTATGCCGACATGCTGCGTCGCCTGCGGGCGCGCAACCTTCCTTTCATCTGTGCCAATCCCGATATCGTGGTTGAATATGGCGGCAGGCTGATGTGGTGCGCCGGCGCGCTGGCGCGGGACTATGCGCAACTCGGCGGGCGCACTTTGATCGCCGGCAAGCCGCATGCGCCGATCTACGACGCGGCCCTGCGCGCCGCGTCAGATGCCGCCGGCCGCACGGTCGCGCCGGAGCGCGCGCTGGCGATCGGAGATGGCCTGCTGACCGACGTGAAGGGCGCCGTCGCCAATGGCATGGACGCGCTTTTCATCACCGCCGGCATTCATGCGGGCGAGTATGGCGATGCCGATGCGCCCGATCCCCTGCGGCTGGCGACGTTCCTCGACGGTCACCGGCTGCGGCCGGCCGCCATGATGCCGAGGCTCGCCTGACCGATGTCGATCGTCTGCATCCGCATCGACGATCTGGAGAATCTGCCCGCGCATCTGCGCGGCGCGGTGGTGGCGATCGGCAATTTCGACGGCATCCATCGCGGCCATCGCGCGGTGCTCGACCGCGCGCTGGCCGAGGCGCAACGCATGGGCAGGCCGGTGCTGGCGCTGACCTTCGAGCCGCATCCGCGCACCTTGTTCAATCCCGACCTGCCGCTCTTTCGCCTGACGCCGGCGCCGATGAAGGCGCGGCTGCTCGGGCTCGTCGGGGTGGACGGCGTCGTCGAGCTGGCATTCGACCATGCGCTGGCGCAGACCAGCGCGGAGGATTTCGTCTGTCGGGTGCTGGTCGAGGGGCTGGGCGCGATGCATGCCGTCACCGGCATCGATTTCCATTTCGGACGCGGCCGCGAGGGTGGTCCGGCCTTTCTCATCGAAGCGGGAAAGCGGCACGGTTTCGGTGTCACGCTAGTCGACGCCTTCCGCGACGAGGGCGCCGAGATCGTGTCGTCGACCCGTATCCGCCAATTGCTTTCCGAGGGCGAAGTGGCCGAGGCCGCCGGCCTGCTCGGCTACCGCTATACGGTCGAAGCCGGGGTGGAGCGTGGACGCCAGCTCGGCCGCACGCTGGGCTATCCGACGGCCAACATGGCGCTGCATGCCGGCGTGGCCTTGCGCCATGGCATCTATGCGGTGCGGCTGCGGCGGCCCTCCGGCGCGCTCCATGACGGAGTGGCGAGCTTCGGCATACGCCCCACCGTCGAGGATGACGGCGCGCCGCTTCTGGAAACCTTCCTGTTCGATTTCTCCGGCAATCTCTATGGAGAAGTCTGTACGGTATCGCTGTTCGGCTTCCTTCGGCCCGAGCTGAAGTTCGACGGGCTCGACCCGCTGGTGGCGCAGATGCGGCAGGACGAAGCCGAGGCGCGTGCCTTGCTGGCGGGTGTGCGGCCGCTCTCCGGGCTCGACGCAACGCTTTGCTTTTGATGCCGTCTCGGCTAGAAGCCGCTCCATGACGAGACATGTCGCGATGCGCGCCTGCACGATACGAATTACCGGCCCGGTCGCGCGGCCAGCCTGAGCTGCCGCGGGCCGGGATTGCTGACCGCGCGCTCCGTGAGCGCTTTTTGACATCCTATGATCGCCTGATCGCCGAGCCTCCCTGGCGCAGCCGGTCTCACATCTGGCCAAGACATGACTGAAACCAAGATCGATTATTCAAAGACGCTCTATCTGCCGCAGACGGATTTTCCGATGCGCGCCGGCCTTCCCGAAAAGGAGCCGCTGCTGGTCGAGCGCTGGAAGTCCATGGACCTCTATCGCCGCCTGCGCGAGAGCGCGGCCGGCCGGCCGCTCTTCGTGCTGCATGACGGCCCGCCCTATGCCAATGGCAACATCCATATCGGCCATGCGCTGAACAAGATCCTCAAGGACGTCATCACCCGCTCCTTCCAGATGCGCGGCTACGATTCCAACTATGTGCCCGGCTGGGACTGCCACGGCCTGCCGATCGAATGGAAGATCGAGGAGCGCTACCGCGCCAAAGGGCTCGACAAGGACCAGGTGCCGGTCAACGAGTTCCGCCGCGAATGCCGCGAATTCGCGCAAGGCTGGATCGACGTGCAGGGCGCCGAGTTCCAGCGTCTGGGCGTGGTCGGCGATTTCGACAATCCCTATACGACCATGGCCTATCATGCCGAGGCGCGCATCGCCGGCGAGCTGATGAAGTTCGCCATGTCGGACCAGCTCTATCGCGGCTCCAAGCCGGTGATGTGGAGCGTGGTGGAGCGCACCGCGCTGGCCGAGGCAGAAGTCGAATATCAGGACTATGAGAGCGACACGATCTGGGTGAAGTTCCCGGTGAAGCTGGATACCAGCCTCGGCGCGGATGCCGCCCCCCGCACGGCGATGGACGATTTCCTCGAGGATCTGGCGGGCGACCTCAATGTGGCGCGCGAGATGCCGGCAGGCGGTTCGGACCTGTCCGACGCCGCGGTGGTGATCTGGACGACGACGCCCTGGACGATCCCCGGCAACCGGGCGGTCAGCTATTCGCCGCGCGTGGCCTACGGGCTCTACAGGATCACCGAGGCCGAAAACGATTTCGGGCCGCGCCCCGGCGAAAAGCTGATCTTCGCCGATGCGCTGGCCGAAGATTGCGCCCAGAAGGCGAAGCTCAAGCTGGAGCGCCTGCGCGGCGTGTCGGCCGATGAGCTTTCCGCCCTCGTGCTGGCGCATCCGCTGGCCGGCTTCGGCGGCGGCTATCTGTTCGACGTGCCGCTGCTGGCCGGCGACCATGTCACCGACGATGCCGGCACCGGCTTCGTCCACACCGCGCCGGGCCATGGCCGCGAGGACTTCGACGTGTGGATGGATTCCGCCAAGGAACTGCGCGAGCGCGGTATCGACACTGCGATCCCGTTCACGGTGGACGATGCCGGCTTCCTCACCAGGGATGCGCCCGGCTTCGGCCCCGACCGCGAGGGTGGCGCGGCCCGCGTCATCGACGATTCAGGCAAGAAGGGCGACGCCAACAAGGCCGTCATCGAGGCCCTGATCGCGGCCAACCGGCTCTTTGCGCGCGGCCGGCTGAAACATTCCTACCCGCATAGCTGGCGCTCCAAGAAGCCGGTGATCTTCCGCAACACGCCGCAATGGTTCGTCCATATGGACAAGGAGCTTGGCGACGGGAGCACCCTGCGCACACGCGCACTGAAAGCCATCGACGACACGCGCTTCGTGCCCGCCGCCGGGCAAACCCGCCTGCGCGCCATGATCGAGGAGCGCCCGGACTGGGTGCTTTCGCGCCAACGCGCCTGGGGCGTGCCGATCTGCGTTTTCGCCGACGAGGACGGCAAGGTGCTGAAGGACGATGCGGTCAATGCGCGCATCATCGAGGCATTCGAGGCCCAGGGCGCGGATGCCTGGTTTGCCGACGGCGCGCGCGAGCGCTTCCTCGGTTCACGTGCCAACGAGCCTTGGACAATGGTCACCGACATTCTCGATGTCTGGTTCGATTCGGGCTCCACGCACACTTTCACGCTCGAAGACCGGCCCGACATGAAGTGGCCGGCCGACGTCTATCTCGAAGGCTCCGACCAGCATCGCGGCTGGTTCCATTCCTCGCTGCTGGAAAGCTGCGGCACGCGCGGCCGCGCGCCCTACGACACGGTCGTCACCCATGGCTTCACCATGGACGAGGACGGGCGCAAAATGTCGAAGTCGCTCGGCAACACGGTCGTGCCGCAGGATGTGATGAAGCAGTCGGGCGCCGACATATTGCGCCTGTGGGTGATGACGACCGACTATTGGGAAGACCAGCGCCTCGGCAAGAACGTGCTGCAGACCAATATCGACGCCTATCGCAAGCTCAGGAACACGATCCGCTGGATGCTGGGCACGCTCGCCCATGACAAGGGCGAGGACGTGCCGCTGGCCGAGCTGCCGGAGCTGGAGCGGCTGATGCTGCACCGGTTGGCCGAGCTCGACGAACTGGTGCGCAAGGGCTACGACGCCTTCGATTTCAAGCGCATCGCCAAGGCGCTGATCGACTTCACCGTGGTCGAGCTTTCCGCCTTCTATTTCGACATCCGCAAGGACGCGCTCTATTGTGAGGCGCCGTCGAGCGTGAAGCGCAAGGCGGCGATCATGGTGGTGCGCCATCTGTTCGCCTGCGTGGTGAAATGGCTGGCTCCGATGCTGCCCTTCACCACGGAGGAAGCCTGGCTCGATCGCCACCCCGAGGCGCAATCCATCCATCTCGAACAGTTCGAGACGGTGCCTGCTTCCTGGCGTGACGAACAGCTGGCGGAGAAATGGCGTAAGGTGCGGCAGGTGCGCCGCGTCATCACCGGCGCGCTGGAGATCGAGCGGGCGAAGAAGGCGATCGGCGCCTCGCTGGAGGCCGCGCCGACAGTCTACATCGCCGATCCGGCGCTTGCCGAGGCGGTGCGCGGGCTGGACCTTGCCGAAATCTGTATCACCAGCGGCATCGCGGTGGTGGAAGGCGAGGCGCCGCAGGAGGCGTTCCGGCTCGACGAGGTAGCGGGCGTGGGCGTCGTGCCGGGGCTTGCCGGCGGGCGCAAATGCGCGCGCTCCTGGCGTTTCACCGACGATGTGGGCTCCGATCCGGCCTTTCCGGACGTGTCCGCGCGCGATGCGGCTGCGCTGCGCGAATTGCAGGCGCTGGGGAAGCTGGAGCCTGCCGCGTTGCCGGCTGATGCCTGATCATGTAAAAGGCGACGGATTCCGACGTCATCATGTCGCCGGATTCAGCGTGATGTTGCACGAAGGCGGTCATGGGGCCGCCGGTTCGAGAGGCTGACGAATTGAGCGGTACAGCAAGTCATTCCATGCGGCGCATTGCGTCCGCTGCCGGCCTGGTCGGCCTGTCCGCGATCATGGTTGCCGGATGTTCGCCGACTTACGGCACCGACAAGACCGCCAACCAGCAGCTCATGGACGACGTGTCGGGTATCCTCTCGCTCGGTCCCTCCCGCCGGGGTCCGGCGATCGACTACCGCCCGCGTCCGGAACTGGTGAAGCCGCAGTCGACGGCGGTGTTACCGCCCCCGCAGGACGATGTGACGGCTTCGGGCGGCCGGTGGCCGGAATCGCCCGAGCAACGCCTGCGCCGCATCCGCCAGGAGGCGGACAGCGAAGCCGGCATCACCACCCCGATCATCCGCGATGGCAGCGGCCGCGAGCAGGTGGTCGGCGGCGGTGTGGACGCGAACGATCCGGGCGCGTCGCGCGCCGAGTTCAAGCGTCGCCTCGCAGCGCAGAACCAGGGCGACCCGAATGTCCGCCGCACGCTCTCCGAGCCGCCTACCCAGTACCGGCAGGCAGCGGCCACGGCACCCCAGGACGAATTGGGGGAGCCGGAGTGGCAGAAAGAGCGCGAAGCGCGCCGCAAGGCCGGCGGCAACAAGAAGCGTTTCCGCGACTACATGCCCTGGTAGCCGCTGATCTATTCCCGCCTTTCGCGAAAGAAGTCTCGCAGCAATTCGGCTGAGGGGGTTTCGCCCAGCCCCGGATAGATATCCGGGGCGTGGTGACAGGTCGGCTGCGCGAAGAAGCGGCCGCCATGCAGCACGCCGCCTCCCTTGGGATCGCTGGCGCCGAAATAGAGCCGCCGCAGCCGTGCAAACGAGATTGCCGCCGCGCACATGGCGCAGGGTTCGAGCGTGACATAGATATCGGCATTGTTGAGCCGTTCCGCGCCTTCCGCCGCGCATGCGGCGCGGATTGCGACGATTTCGGCATGGGCCGTGGGATCGCTGGTTTCGCGCGTCCGGTTGCCGGCCTGCGCGAGGACCTGTCCGTCACGCACGACCACGGCGCCGACCGGCACTTCGCCGCGCGCGGCTGCCAGTCGCGCCTCGTCCAGTGCGATCGCCATGAAGTCGGTCCGGTTCATGCCCATCGGGTCCCCACAAATTCGCTCGCCTGCCCGCGATACCTCTGATAGCTAGAGCAATTCCAGCAAAAGTGCCCAGCGCTTTTTGCGTGCGGAATTGCGTAAAAACAAAGAGATAGAGCATTTCCGCGATTCTGTGAAAAGTGGAAATGCTCTAGCCGTTCAAAAGGCAAATCTCACATGGACGAAGATCGCAGGAAGAAGCCCGGTCGATCCGGCGAAGGACCTCGCCCCGGACGGCGCGAGCGCGAGAGCGCACGTGGCGGCGACGCTCCGCGTCCGAAGTCCGCGCCGCGTGAGGCTGCCGCCGCCGATGATGGCGAGCGCATTGCGAAGCGCCTCGCGCGCGCCGGCGTCGCCTCGCGCCGCGAGGCCGAGAGCCTAATCGCGGCGGGCCGGGTGAGGGTGAACGGCAGGGTGCTGGAAAGCCCGGCGCTCAATGTCTCCCGCGCCGACCGTATCGAGATCGACGGCCAGCCCATTCCCGAAATCGAGCGCACGCGGCTGTTCCTGTTCCACAAGCCGGCCGGCGTGGTGACGACGAACCGCGACCCCGAAGGCCGCCGCACGGTGTTCGACGTGCTGCCCGAGGGGCTGCCGCGTTTGATGACGATCGGCCGGCTGGACATCAATACCGAGGGCCTGCTGCTGCTGACCAATGATGGCGGCCTGGCGCGGGTGCTGGAACTTCCCGCGACTGGCTGGCTGCGCCGCTACCGCGTGCGGGTCCATGGCAAGGTCGAGGAAGCGGCGCTGGCGGGGCTCAAGGACGGCATTGCTGTGGACGGCGTGTTCTATGGCGCTGTGGAAGCGGCGCTCGATCGCGAGCAGGGCAGCAATGCCTGGCTGACCATCGGCCTGCGCGAGGGCAAGAATCGCGAGGTGAAGAACATTCTCGGCGCGCTGGGCCTCGAGGTCACGCGGCTGATCCGCATCTCCTACGGCCCCTTCCAGCTCGGCGAACTGCCGGAGGGCACGGTGCACGAATTGCGCGGCCGCACGTTGCGCGACCAGCTGGGCGAGCGCCTGATCGCGGAAGCGGGCGCGGATTTCGATGCGCCCGTCGTCACGCAGGTTGCACGAAAGCAGGAGGTCCAGCCACGCTCTGCCGCTGCGCCGCGCACCCGTTCATTGGGGCAGGAAGGCGAGGGCGGTCTCATCAAGAACCGCAAGCGCCAGCGCGAGGACCGCAGAGAGGATGCGCTGGGACGCCTCTCCACGCAGGGTCCCCGGACCAAGGGACGTTTCGGCGACAAGGGTGCCGACGGGCCGCGCGGCAAGCCTGGGCGCGAGGAAAAGCCGTTCGAGCCACCACGTGCGCGCGGCGCCAATGTGTGGATGGCGCCCGGCGCGCGCCCCGTCGCGGCGCGGAAGCAGGAGCCCGAAACGGAAGAGAAGCCCCGGCCGCGCGACCGTTCGCGCCCGCTCGCGGCCGACCCGAACCAGCGCATGCGCCGCCGGCCCGATTCGGCGGAGGGCGACAAGCGGTCGCGCGAAAGGCGTTTCGCGGATGGGCCGGCCAAGCCCTATGGCGCGAAGCGCAGCCATGATGATCGGCCGCGTTCCGATCAGCGCGCCACAGGCGGCGGCGACGCAGGTTTCCGCAAGCCGCGCCGCGACGGTGACCGTGCGTGTCCGCCCCGCGATGAGGCCCGTGATGGGGATAGCCTCCTCTCCGGCGAGCGCAAGCCCTGGCGCGATCGTCCGCCGCGCGATGATCGCGGTTCGACGGCTGAACGCCCGGCGCGCAGCCGGCCGGCTGGCGCACCGCGTGGCGAACGCGCCGATGGCGCGCGTCCCGCCGGCGGCAAGCCGTTCGGTAAACCGGGCGGTGGCAAGCCGGCAGGCGCGAAGCCCTTTGGCAAATCCGGCAAGCCGGATGGGCGCAAGGATGGCAAACCGGGCGGGGCTCCGCGTCCGGGCAAGGGTGGCGGCGGTGCGGATCGTCGGCGGTGAGTTTCGCGGGCGGCCGCTGAAGACGCCGCGCTCGCAGGATATACGTCCGACCACCGACCGCGCGCGCGAAGCCGTCTTCAACGTGCTGGCCCATGCCTATGGCGAGCGGCTGGCCGGCGCGCGCGTACTCGATCTTTTTGCCGGCACCGGCGCGCTGGGGCTGGAGGCACTGTCGCGCGGCGCTTCATTCTGCGTCTTCATCGAGGAGGGCGCGGAAGCGCGAGGGCTGATCCGCGACAATGTGGAAACGATGGGCCTTCAGGGCCGCACCAAGATATTCCGCCGCGATGCGACGGCGCTTGGCGCGGTCGGCACGCTGGCCCCGTTCTCGCTCGTTTTTGCCGATCCGCCCTATGGCCGCAGGCTGGGAGAAGTCGCGCTGGCTTCGGCGCGCGCCGGCGGCTGGCTGGCGCCGAACGCGCTCGTCTGCCTCGAAGAGGCGGCATCTGCGCCTTTCGACCTGCCTGAAGGGTTCGATCTTGTCGAAGAACGGCGATATGGTGATTCGGTGGTACGATTTATCGACGCTGCCTGACTTTGGCCCATCTTCTGGGGCGGATGAATCCTTTCGCACTTCGCTGCAACCTGCCGGGAATTCAGCATGAGATTTGTTGCAAGAGCCATTCCAGCAAAAGTGCGCCGCGGTTTTGCGTCCGGAATTGCGCAAAAATACGCAAGGGCCATCGCCTGCTTCCTTTTGCTGGTCGTCGTGCCGGCCAGCGCGCAGGAAGGTCCCGACATCTCCACCTTTACCCTCGACAACGGGCTTCAGGCTGTGGTGATCCCCGACCATCGCTCGCCGGTCGTCACGCATATGATCTGGTACAAGGTCGGTTCCGCCGACGAGGTGGCCGGAAAGACCGGCATCGCCCATTTCCTCGAACATCTGATGTTCAAGGGTACGGAGAAACATCCGGCCGGCGAGTTTTCGCGCCGCGTATCGGAGATCGGCGGCTCGGAGAACGCCTTCACCTCCTACGACTACACCGCTTATTTCCAGCAGGTGTCGCCCGATGCCCTACCGACGATGATGGAATATGAGGCCGACCGCATGCGCGGTCTCGTATTGACCGACGAGGTGGTGGCGCCCGAGCGCGATGTGGTGATCGAGGAGCGCCGCTCGCGCATCGAGAACGACCCGGCCGCGCTGATGGGCGAGGAGGTCGACGCCACGCTCTTCCAGAACCACCCCTACGGCAAGCCGATCATCGGCTGGATGCACGAGATCGAGAAGCTGAACCGCGAAGACGCGATCGCCTTCTACAATCTCTATTATGCGCCCAACAATGCGGTTCTGGTCGTGGCCGGCGATGTCGACCCGGACACGGTCCGCAAGCTTGCCGAGGAAACCTATGGCAAGGTCGAGCGCGGGCCGGCGATTCCGCCGCGCATCCGCGCCACCGAGCCCGAACAGAACACCGCCCGCACCGTGTCGCTGACCGATCCGCGCGTCAGCCTGCCGACGATGCAGAAGAACTGGGTGGTGCCCTCCTATACGACCGGCAAGGGCACCGATGCCGCGGCACTCGATCTCCTGTCGGAAATCCTCGGCGGCGGCGTGCGCAGCCGGCTCTATCAGGAACTGGTGGTGCGCAAGGGCATGGCTTCTTCGGTCGGCGCCTATTATCGCGGTACCGCGCTCGACGACACGGTCTTCACCGTCTATGGCGCGCCGCGCGGCGATACCGAGCGCGCCGAACTCGAAGCGGCCATCGATGCCGAGATCAGCAAGATCGTGCGCGACGGCATCAGCGAGGACGATCTCGCCAAGGCGCGCAACCGCTTCCTGCGCGGCGTGATTTTCGCTCGCGACAGCCAGGCCGGCATGGCGCGCATCTACGGCTCGACGCTCACCACCGGCGGAAAGGTGGAGGACGTCGCCAACTGGCCCGACCAGATCAAGGCCGTCACCGCGACCGAGGTGCAGGACGCCGCCCGGCGCTATCTCGATTTCCGCCGCGCCGTCACCGGCTATCTCAGCCCCGCAGATGGAGACCGCACATGAGACCCGCCACGCCGATCTTCGGTTTCTGCGGCATGCAGGCACGTCTCGGGCTGCCCTCGCTGACAATGGCCGTTTTCCTCATCCTGATCACCGCTTTGGTGCCGGCGCGGGCCGCCGTCGACATACAGGAGGTCAAGAGCGACAAGGGCATCACCGCCTGGCTGGTCGAGGACTATACCGTTCCGCTGGTGTCGATCCGCTTCGTCTTCGAAGGCGGCACCACGCAGGATCCCGACGACAAGCTCGGCCTTGCCAATCTGATGAGCGGCCTGTTCGACGAGGGCGCGGCCGATCTCGATTCCGACGCCTTCCAGGAGGCGCTCGACGCCGTCGGCGCGGAGATGAGCTTCAGCGCCAGCACCGACAGCATAGCAGGCTCGATGCGCACGCTGGCCGACACGCGCGAGGAGGCGTTCCGGCTGCTTTCGATGGCGGTGCAGAAGCCGCGTTTCGACCAGGCGCCGGTCGACCGCATCCGCTCCCAGATACTGACCGGGATCCGCGCCAATGAGCGCGACCCCGACACGCTGGCGCGGCGCGCCTTCGCCAAGGCGCTCTATGGCGACCATCCCTATTCGCGTCCCGGCGACGGCCTGCCCGACACATTGCCGAAGATCACGCCCGACGACCTCAAGGCGCTCCACAAGCGCGTCTTCGCCCGTGACAATCTCAAGATCGCGATCGTCGGCGCGATCGATGCGGAGACGGTGAAGCGGGAACTGGACCGCATCTTCGGCGACCTGCCGGAAAAGGCCGATCTGGTGCCGGTGCCCGAGATCGCGCCGAAGCTCGACCAGACCGTGCGCCAGGTCTACGACCTGCCGCAGACCAATATACAGCTCGTCTATCCGGGCATTGCGCGCAAGGATCCCGAGTTCTTCGCCGCCTTCCTGATGAACCATGTGCTGGGCGGTGGCACCTTCAGTTCGCGCCTCTTCACCGAGGTACGCGAGCAGCGCGGGCTGGCCTATGGCGTCTCGTCGGGACTGTCCAATCTCGACCATTCGTCGCGGCTGATGATGGGCACCGCCACCGCCTCGGCGCGGGCGGAGGAGACCCTGTCGGTCATCGAGGACGTGGTCGCCCGCATGGCGGCGGAAGGGCCGACCGAGGAGGAGCTAGCGGACGCCAAGCGCTACCAGCTCGGCGCTTATGCCATCAACAATCTCGATTCGTCGGGCGCCATCGCCAACACGCTGGTGCAGATCCAGGTCGAGGATCTCGGCATCGACTATATCGAGCGCCGAGACGACCTCATCAATGCCGTGACGCGGGAACAGACGGCAGCCGTTGCGCGCCGCCTGTTGAGCGACAAGCCCGCCGTGCTGATCGTGGGGCCGGAACCGAACGGCGGCTGACGGAGGGTGCGGATCGTGCCGGTCGAAGCAGAGCTGGAGACCGTGCTGGCGGGCGGTTCGACGCCCAGTTTCGCGCTGGCGCTCGGCGGCGGCGGCGCGCGCGGACTGGCGCATATCCATGTCGTGGAAACGCTGGACGAGCTGGGCATCCGCCCGGTGGCGATCGCCGGTTCCTCCATCGGCGCGATCGTCGGCGCGGGTATGGCAGCCGGCATGCGCGGCACCGATATTCGCGACTATGCGGGCGCGATCCTCGGCAATCGCGGCGAGGTGATGAGCCGCATCTGGCAAGCGCGGCCCAATACGCTGGCCGAATTCATGGAGACGGGCATCCGCGTCTCGCAGTTCAATCTGGAGCGCATCCTCGCGGCCTTTCTGCCGCCGGTGGTGCCGGAGACCTTCGAGCAGCTGGTAATCCCGCTGCGCGTGACCGCGACCGATTACTATGCGCATGAACTCGCGGTGCTGGAGAAGGGCGATCTGCGCTCGGCCATCGCGGCATCGGCGGCGATCCCCGCCGTCTTCCGCCCGGTGCGCCGCGACGGGCGGCTCTATATCGACGGCGGCATCTACAATCCGGTGCCCTTCGATCTCTTGCGCGGCGTTGCCGATGTGGTCATCGCGGTGGATGTGGTCGGCGGGCCGGAGCCCAATGGCCGGAAGATGCCGACCTCCATCGATCTCATGTTCGGCGCGACGCAGCTGATGATGCAGTCGATCACCGACATGAAGCTGCGGAGCGACCCGCCCGCCATCATGCTGCGGCCGCCGGTGTCGCATTTCCGCGTCATGGATTTCCTGAAGATCAATCAGGTTCTGGCCGGGACGATCGGCATTCGCGACGAGCTGAAGCGCGGCATCGAGGCGGTGATGAACGCGCACGCCAGGGCCTGACGGATCAGGAGATCGTCGCCGCCTTGCCGGTCGAGAAGGGCGAATTGGCCGATGGCGGCAGGCCGGGCAACGTCTCGTCGGGGCCGCGCTTGTGGCGCTGGCCGATCCGCCTTACCACCCGGAATGCGACGATGACGGCGACGACGCCGAACACCACCGCACCGAGGCCCCAGCCGGCGATCACGCCCTTCGCGCCGTAATAATGCGCGCCGATCCAGACGAAGGGGATGACACCGAGCGTCGAGCGGCCCCAGTTGAAGACGGTCGAATAGGTGGCGAAGCCCAGATTGTTGAAGGCCGCATTGGCGACAAACAGCGCGCCGTTGAACAGGAAGCTGCCGGCGGCGAAATAGCAGAAGAACAGCACCAGTTCGCGCGCCTCGCCCGTGGCGCCGAACATGCTGGCAAGCTGTCCGGCGAGGAGCGCCAGCAGGCCCCACATCACGAGCACATAGACCAGCATGAAGACCAGGCTGTCGTGCATGACGTCGTTGAGGCGGTGATAAAGGCGTGCGCCGAGATTCTGGCCGATGATCGGCCCCACCGCGCCGGCCAGCGCAAAGACAGCCGCGAAGGCGACCGGCATGAGGCGGCCGACGATCGCCCAGCCCGCCACCGCCTGGTCGCCATAGCGCGCCATGACGACCGTGACATAGGTATTGCCCACGGGCGTGGCGATCTGCGTCATCACCGCGGGAACGCCGATGGCGAAGAAGCGGCGCGAGCTGTGGGCGAGTTCCTTTCGCGTCGGCAGCTTGATCAGCCTGTGGACCACATAGGCGCCATGCACGCCGACGGCGAGCAGGATGAGCCGCGACAGCACGGTCGAGATCGCCGCGCCGTCGAGCCCGAGGCCGAAACCGAAGATGAAGACCGGGTCCAGCACCGCTGCCGCCAGTCCGCCGGCCAGCGTGACATACATGGCGCGCCGCGCATCGCCGACGCCGCGCAATATGCCGGTGGTGCACATGCCGAGCGAGACGATCGGCATGGACGGCAGCACGATCTGCAGGAAGCGGGTGGTGAGTTCCAGCGTCTCGCCGCGCGCACCGATCAGATAGGCGAGCTGCCCGACGAACGGCCAGGCGATCAGCGCCATCAGCCCGGTGGCGATGCCCATGAAGAGCATGGATGCGCCGCCGAGCCGCGCCGCTTCCACCCTGTCGCCGCGCCCGAGCGCGCGCGACACCAGCGCAGAGGCCGAGATGGTGAAGCCGATGGCGACCGACACGGTGAAGAAGAGCAGCGTGGTGGCGAAGCCGATCGCCGCCGCCAGCGCCTCGATGCCGAGGAAGGAGATGTAGAACAGGTTGAGCGCGTCGACGATGAAGACGGCGACTAGGCCGATTGATCCCGTCGCCGTCATCACGATGACGTGGCGCAGCGTCGAGCCGGTGGTGAACTTGCCGGGCGCGCGCGGCGCGGCGGTGGTGGCCGCCACGGGTGCGGCGCCCGCGGGCGCGCCCGCTGCGGTATCGGAGGGGGTGGACGATCTCTCGTGTTCGGCCATGCTGCTCCCGGTCGAAATGGCGGCACGCCATTGCGTGCCGCCGGCTCTGACCATAGATGGTTCGCAAGCCGCCGTCTCCAACCTTCCGCTGGATGATCAGATGACTGAAAAAATCGACGCCGCCCGCCTGACCGACACCGTCGCACGGCTTGTGGAAGCGGCGCGCAAGGCCGGCGCCGACGCGGCCGACGCGGTGGCCGTGCGCGGCCGCTCCAGCTCCGTCTCGGTGCGGCTGGGCAAGGTGGAGCAGTCGGAGGCTTCCGAAAGCGACGACATTTCGCTGCGCGTCTTCATCGGCAAGCGCGTCGCCAGCGTGTCGGCGACGGCCTCCTCCGATCCGGCCGTGCTGGCGGAGCGCGCCGTCGCCATGGCGAAAGTGTCGCCCGAAGATCCGTCGCAGGGGCTGGCCGATGCATCGCGGCTGGCGCGCAGCATCCGCGATCTCGACCTCTTCGACCCGACCGAGGTGAGCGCCGACGCCATGCGCGACGCCGCCCTGGCCGCCGAGGAAGCGGCGCTTGGCGTGAAGGGCGTGACCAATTCCGGCGGCAGCAGCGCCGCTTCCGGCATGGGCGGCCTCGTGCTCGCCACATCGGAAGGCTTTCTCGGCCAGTATACCGCGACGCGCTTCTCCCGCTCCGTCAGCGTGATCGCCGGCGAAGGCACCGCCATGGAGCGCGACTACGATTTTTCCTCGCGGCTTCATTTCGCTGAACTGGATACGCCGGAGGCAATCGGCCGGCGTGCCGCCGACCGCGCCGTGCGCAGGCTCTCGCCGTGCAAGGCGGCGACCGGCCCGGTTACGGTGATCTACGACCCGCGCGTGGCGCGCGGGATCGCCGCCCATCTTTCCGGCGCGATCAACGGTGCGTCCGTGGCGCGCGGAACGAGCTTCCTGCGTGACCGCATGGGCCAGCAGGTTGCCAATGCCGTCATCACCGTGACCGACGATCCGCTGAAGGTGCGGGGGCAGTCCTCCCGCCCGTTCGATGGGGAGGGCATCGAGGGCGAGGCATTGACGATGGTCGATGGCGGCGTGCTGCGGCACTGGTTCCTCTCCACTTCGGTCGCGCGCGAACTGGGGCTTGAGACCAATGGCCGTGGCGTGCGCTCGGGCTCGTCGGTCAATCCGTCATCGACGAATTTCGCCATCGAGCCGGGGGAGACCTCTCCCGAATCGATGGTCAAGGGGCTGGCGAGCGGCTTCTACGTGACCGAAGTTTTCGGCCAGGGCGTCGACATGGTGACCGGCGAATACAGCCGCGGCGCGTCCGGCTTCTGGATCGAGAATGGCGAACTGACCTGGCCGGTTTCGGAGGTGACGATCGCCAGCAACCTCAAGGACATGTTCCTGCGCATGGTGCCGGCCAGCGATGTCGACCGCAATTTCGGCATCGCGGCCCCCACGCTGCTGATCGAGGGCATGACGCTTGCCGGACGCTGACCTGCATTCCGGCGCGGACGATCTCGCGCTGATCCGCGACGCGGCGCAGGAGGCCGGCCGCATTGCTATGCGCTATTTCCGCCAGACGCCGGAAGTCTGGATGAAGCCCGGCGACTCGCCGGTGAGCGAGGCGGACTTCGCCGTCGACCGCTTCCTGCGCGAAACGCTTTTGGCGGCTAGGCCCGATTATGGCTGGCTCTCCGAGGAAACCGCCGACGATCGGGCGCGGCTCGCGGCAAGGCGTACTTTCATCGTCGACCCGATCGACGGCACGCGCGCCTTCATCGACGGACGCGATGTCTGGTGCGTGTCCATTGCCGTGGTGGAACACGGTGCGACCGTTGCCGGCGTGCTGGATTGCGCCGCGCGCAATGAGGTTTTCACGGCCACGACCGGTAGCGGTGCGCTGCTGAACGATGCGCCGATCCGCGTGGCCAGCGGGCGCGAGCCGCCCATCGTGGCGGGACCGAAGGCGCTGCTTGCCGCCTTTGCCGATCGCGGCGCGCGGTTCACGGTCCAGAACTATGTGCCGTCGCTCGCCTATCGCATCGCCATGCTCGCCTGCGGCCGTATTGACGGCACCTTTGTGAAGGCGCGTTCGCATGACTGGGACCTGGCGGCGGCGGACCTGATCCTCGCCGAAGCCGGCGGCAGCGTGTGGGACGCAGCCGGCGCGCCGCTGCGCTACGGCGAGGCCGATCCGGTGAAGGGCCTGCTCGTCGCAGGTTCTGGTCCGTTGCTGCGCCGCATGACCGATCTGATCGCAACATTGGAGACATGAACCGCCAGTTTGCAATCGGGCCGAATTGGCTTACATCGAATTCGCGATCTGTCCTCCCATTGGAAAGCCGAAATGAGCGACCAACCGGAAAAGAAGCAATTGCTGCACCTTGTTTTCGGCGGCGAGCTGAAATCGATCGGCGGCACGGAATTCAACAATCTCGACGAGATCGACATGGTCGGCATCTATCCTGACTACAAGTCGGCCGAGGCGGCCTGGCGCGGCAAGGCGCAGGCTACCGTCGACAATGCGCATATGCGCTATTTCATCGTCCATCTGCACCGGCTGCTCGATCCGGAGGCGAAAGCTTAGGGGACCGGGACGATGGTAGGCGAGCTTGTGCGTGAGGGGGCGCAGACAAGCGTAAAAGGGCAGTCCTTGCCTTCAAAACGCCGTGCGCGCCGCATAGGGCGCAGCATCATGCCATCCGACAAGACCAATTCGATCGTCATGCGCGCCGCCGGGGTGGCGGCATGAGCGCGCGCTGGGCCCGCGCGGTGCTCGCGACCTATCGCTGGGCGGGAGCCGCGGCCTATCCTTTCCTGGGCAGCTACATGGCCTCGCGTGCCGGAAGAGGCCGCGACGAGCGTTCGCGCCGCCGCGAGCGTTATGGCTATAGCCGCATCCCGCGTCCGGCCGGACCGCTGGTGTGGATCCATGCAGCCGGTGAGGCGGAGACCGCCGCCGTCATCAGCCTCGTCGATACGGTGCTGATGCACGGCATCAAGGTTGTGCTGACGACGGGAACGGTGTCCTCCGCGGGCCTCGCCGCCGAGCGTCTGGGCGACCGGGTCATCCACCAGTTCGTGCCGATCGACTTCAAGCCCGCCATCAGCCGTTTCCTTGATCACTGGCAGCCGGACCTCGCCATCATGGCGGAGTCGGAAATGTGGCCGATGCGGATCCTCGAACTGGGGCAGCGGCGCGTGCCGCAGGTTCTCGTCAACGGGCGCATGTCGGACCGCGCCTTCGCCTCCTGGAGCAAGCGGTACAATATCGCCGAGGCGCTGTTCGAGAACCTTTCCCTCGTGGTGGCGCAGAGCGAGCGCGACGCCGAGCGCTTCCAGAAACTCGGTGCGCGGCCAGTGAAGATTTCCGGCAATCTCAAGGTCGACGTGGTGCCGCCGCCCTGCGACCGGGCCGAATTGCAGCGCGTGCTCGACAGCGTCGCCAATCGCGCCTGCTGGGCGGCGTTGCGCACCATGCCGGGCGAGGAGGCCGCGGTGGCGGATGCCCACAAGCGGCTGAAGGTGCGCTATCCCGACCTGCTCAGCGTGGTCGTGCCGACCGATCCGCAGCGTGGCGACGAAATCGCCGCGGCGCTGGCCGAAAGCGGGCTCATTGTGTCGCGGCGCGGGCGCGGCGACGCGATCACGCCGAAGACCGACATATTGCTGGGCGACACGCGCGGCGAGACCGGCATCTATGCGCGCCTCTCCGAAGTCGCCTTCGTGGGCGGATCGCTATCGGCCTGCGGCGGCCAGAATCCGCTCGATTCGGTTCTGTGCGGCTGTGCCGTGCTGACGGGCGAGGACATTTCCTATCACCGCGAGATCTATCAGCCGCTGATCGATGGCGGCGGGGTCAAGCTGGTCAAGGACAGCAACATGCTGGCCGGCGCGGTGAACTACCTGCTCAAGAACGCCGCAGCGCGCCGGGACATGGCCAATGCCGGCCAGCGCGCCGTTGGCGGCATGCGCGGCGCACTGGCGCGCACCGTGCGCGAACTCGAACCGTTCATCCACCCGCTCATCGTCAAGGCGCGGCTGGAGGAAGCCGGCACGGCGCGGCGCTGATGGCGGCGGAAACGCCTCCCTTCTGGTGGCAGAAGCCGGGTCTGTTTTCCGCCGCCCTGTGGCCGGCCTCAGCCGCCTATGCCGCCTATATGCGCCGCCGCATCCGCACGCAGGGGAGCATTGCGGTGGACGTGCCGATCCTCTGCATCGCCAGCCTGGCGGTGGGAGCCGCGGGCAAGACGCCGGTTGCGGTGGCGATCGCCGCTTATGCATCGGCCATCGGCATGCGGCCCGGCTTCGTCTCGCGCGGGCCCTCGACGCTGCACAGCGAGGCGCATCTGGTCGCGCCGCGCCGCGACAGCGCCCGGCATGTCGGCGTGGAGGCGCTGGAACTGGCGCGCCATGCGCCTGTGGCGGTGTCGAACCGGCGCGAGGCGGCCGCGCGCATGCTGGCCGGCGAGGGCTGCGATCTCGTCATACTGCTCGACGACTTCCTCGGCGCGCGCCTGGCGATCGACCATGTGACGGCGGTGGTCGAGGCGGCGCGCGGGCTGGGCAATGGCCGCGTCATCCCGGCGGGGCCGCTGCGCGCGCCGCTGGTCGACCAGTTGCGCCATGTGCAGAGCCTTGTCGTGCTTGGCGAGGGCGACGCGGCCGACCGGGCGGTCCGGCACGTGGCGCGGGCCGGGCGCCCCATCCATGTGGCGCGGGAACGGCCGATCGCCGGCGGATTGCAGGGCCAGCGCTTCCTCGCCTTCTCAAGCGTCGGCGCGCCGGGACATTTTCACGCCATGATCCGCGAGGCGGGCGGCGAGGTGGTGTCGGCCAGAAGCTTCGCGCCCGGCCACCAATATACGCAGGAGCAGGCGACCGACCTCGCCGGCCTGGCGCAGGCGGAGCAACTGGAGCTCGTCACCACCATGCGCGATGCGATCGGCCTGGGGCAGGCAGCCACGCCGGTGAAGGCGCTGATCGGAAAGGCGCAGGTGCTGCCCATCGAGGTGGCGTTCGAGTCGACCCAGTCGGCCGGCCGCATCATCGCCGAGACCGTCGGCGCATGGCAGCAGCGCCATTTGCGTCCCGGCTAGATCAAATGGGCAGCGCAGAAGTCGAAAATTATGCTGTCTCTACCGCCGGCGCAGATCCGGATTGAGTTCGATTTCGCGCTGGAGCGAAATCGTTGCGCTGGCATAGGGTTCCTGCCGCGCGACGCTCCAGTAGCGCAACTCGTCGATGGGGATGGACTCGCCGGTGATGGCGCAGCGCACGAAGGCGCCGGGCGAAAGCATCTGAAAATCGCCGTCGAGATAGCGGATGCGGGCCTCGCGCCCGCCATGTCCATCGAACCGGTTCATGCCTTGATCCTCATGCGGTCCAATCGCCACAGAACCGGCTGGCCGTCAAGCTCTACCGCCGGCCGAAAAGACGCTCGATATCGGTCAGTTTGAGCTCGATATAGGTCGGGCGTCCGTGATTGCACGTGCCGGAGCCCGGCGTCGCTTCCATCTGCCGCAGAAGCGCGTTCATCTCGTCGGGCTTCAGCCGGCGGCCCGACCGCACCGAGCCGTGGCAGGCCATGGTGGCGGCGATCTCGTTGAGCCGTAGCCGCAGACCCTCGGCGGTTTCCGTCTCGGCGATCTCGTCTGCAAGGTCGCGCACCAGCGCGGCGGCATCGATCTCGCCCAGCATGGCGGGCGTTGCGCGCACCGCGACCGCGCCCGGCCCGAACCGGTCGAGCGACAGGCCGAAGCGGGCGAGCGTCTCGGCATGGGCGCAAAGCCTGTCGGCATCGTCCACCGGCAGGTCGACGATCTCGGGCAGGAGCAGCATCTGCGCCGGTGCCGGCCGGCTCTCCAGCGCGGTCTTCAGCGCCTCGTAGACGAGGCGTTCATGGGCGGCGTGCTGGTCGACGATGACCAGCGAGTCCGCCGTCTGCGCGACGATGTAGTTCTCGTGCACCTGTGCCCGCGCCGCCCCCAGCGGCTGCTGCATCAGGGCGGGGCTGGCGGGGGCCTCGGCCGCCCGGGCATCCGCCGCATAGTCCGAAACCGCCGCGAAGCCTTCCTGGATTTCGACAAAACCGAGCGATGCATAGGCGAGTTGCGCCCGGCTCGCCGGGCCAGGCCAGCCGGACGGATGAGCGGGTGCCGCGCCGGGGCGGAAGACATCCGCCATGGCGACTGCGGCAGTGGTCGTGGCGCGCACGCCAGCGATGCTGAGCGCCTGCCGGATCGCGCCCACCACCAGGCCGCGCACCAGGCCGGCATCGCGGAAGCGCACGTCAGCCTTGGCCGGGTGCACATTGACGTCCACATGGGCCGGATCGAGGCCGATGAAGAGCGCTGTCACCGCATGCCGGTCGCGCGGCAGCACGTCCATATAGGCACCGCGGATCGCGCCGCCGAGCAGCTTGTCGCGCACCGGCCGACCGTTGACATAGACATATTGCTGCTGCGCGTTGGCGCGGCTGTAGGCGGGGATGGAAATATAGCCGCCGAGCGTCACGCCCTGCCGTTCGGCGGCAAGCGGGATGGCATTGTCGGCGAATTCCGCACCCATCACCTGTGCGATACGGGCCAGTTCGGCATCGTCGCCGGTTGCGGCCGGCAGGTCGAGCATGCTCCGGTCGGCGCCGGAGAGCACGAAGCGCACCTGCGGGAAGGCGAGCGCCAGGCGGCGTACCACATCGGTGATGGCGGCGGCTTCCGCGCGCTCGCTTTTCATGAATTTCAGCCGCGCCGGCGTGGCGTGGAACAGGTCGCGCACCTCCACCACCGTGCCGCGATTGGCAGCGACGGGACGCACCGGCGAGACGATGCCGCCATCGATGCGGATTTCCGCGCCCGTATCGGCATCCGGCGTGCGGCTGCGGATCGACAGCCGCGCCACCGAGCCGATCGACGGCAGTGCCTCGCCGCGAAAGCCGAGCGAGCGGATGTCGTTTATATCGGTGCCGAGCTTGGAGGTGCAGTGGCGGCAGACGGCCAGCGGCAGCTCTTCCGGCGAAATGCCGTTGCCGTCGTCGATGATGCGGATGAGCGAGAGCCCGCCGCCGGCCGTGGCGATCTCGATGCGCGTCGCGCCGGCGTCGAGCGCGTTCTCCACCAGTTCCTTGACCACGCTGGCTGGCCGCTCCACCACCTCGCCGGCGGCGATCCGGTTGATCATGGTTTCGGAGAGCTGGCGGATCGGCATGGCGGCATAATACCGGGATTCGCGGGCAGGACGAAAGCGGAAGCATTACCGCTGCGCACTTTCGCCGGAATTGCTCTATGATCGCCCGGCGAGCTGGACGGAGGAGCAGATGAGCAGCAGGCATGGCGGGGAAGAGCAGCGGGTCGCATCCTTCGTCTGGGAAGATCCCTTTCTCCTTGAGGGCCAGCTTTCGCAGGATGAGCGGATGCTGCGCGATGCGGCGGCCACCTTCGCGGCGGACAGGCTCGGCATCCGAATCGAACAGGCCTATATGGACGAGACGACCGACCCGGCGATCTTCGCCGAGATGGGCGCTGCCGGCCTGCTCGGCGTCACCATCCCTGAGGAATATGGGGGTCTCGGCGCCGGCTATGTCGTCTATGGCCTTGTGGCGCGGGAGGTGGAGCGGATCGATTCCGGCTACCGCTCGATGATGAGCGTCCAATCCTCGCTGGTCATGTATCCCATCTACGCCTATGGCTCGGAGGAGCAGCGGAAGAAATACCTGCCGAAGCTTGCTTCGGGCGAATGGATCGGCTGCTTCGGCCTCACCGAGCCGGATGCCGGCTCCGATCCCGGCGGCATGAAGACGCGCGCGGAGAAGACGGCCGGCGGCTATCGCCTCAACGGCTCCAAGATGTGGATCTCCAACGCGCCGATCGCCGACGTCTTCGTCGTCTGGGCCAAGCTGCGCGGCGAGGACGGCAAGGATGCCATTCGCGGCTTCGTGCTGGAGAAGGGCATGAAGGGCCTGTCCGCGCCGAAGATCGGCGGCAAGCTGAGTCTCCGCGCCTCCATCACCGGCGAGATCGTGCTCGACAATGTCGAGGTCGGCGAGGATGCGCTGCTGCCGCGCGCCGAGGGGCTGAAGGGGCCGTTCGGCTGCCTCAACCGCGCCCGCTACGGCATTTCCTGGGGCGTCATGGGTGCGGCGGAAGACTGCTGGTTCCGCGCCCGCCAGTACGGGCTCGACCGCAGGCAGTTCGGCAAGCCGCTCGCCGCCACGCAGCTCTACCAGAAGAAGCTGGCCGACATGCAGACGGAGATCGCGCTGGGGCTTCAGGCCTCCTTGCGGGTAGGGCGGCTGATGGATGAGGGCCGGATGGCCCCGGAGATGATCTCCATCGTCAAGCGCAACAATTGCGGCAAGGCGCTGGATATCGCACGCCAGGCGCGCGACATGCATGGCGGAAATGGCATCCAGATCGGCTACCATGTGATGCGCCACGCGCAGAACCTCGAGACGGTCAATACCTATGAGGGCGCGCATGACGTCCATGCGCTGATCCTCGGAAGGGCGCAGACCGGCATACAGGCGTTCTTCTGAACTCAGCTCCCGCCGGCGACGGCCTTTTCCAGCGCCGCGAGGCCGCGCGCGAGCGCGGCGCGCTCCTGCTTGCCGAGCATGGCATCGATGCGCGCCTCGAAAGCTTTCGCCACCGGCACCATGTCGCGATAGGTGGCGGCGCCGCGCGCCGTCAGCGTCAGCCGCTCGATGCGGCGGTCTTCGGCGTCGGTGGCCCGCGCCAGCCAGCCCCTCTTTTCGAGTGCGGCGACGGCGCGCGATACCTTGGTCTTGTGCATTGCCGAATGCACGCCGACCGCCGTCGCCGTCATCGTGCCGAATTGGCCGAGCGTGGCGAGCAGCCGCCATTCGGGCCGCGTCAGGCCGAGTCGCTCGCGATAGGTTCGGGCGAAATCGCGGCTGACGGCTTCCGCCAGCCGGTTGAGCCGATAGGGCAGGAAACGTTCCAGTTCCAGCACGTCGTCCATTCGCGCACCCATTGATAGTTACAAAATCGACCGTTACAGATGCAACCAATTCGGGTCAACCAAAGGAGGATTGGGCGATGGCCTATTCCTACATGCCGGGCTTCGGCAACGACTTCGAGACCGAGACGCTTCCGGGTTCCCTTCCGCAGGGCATGAACTCGCCGCAGCGGCCCGCCTACGGGCTCTATGCCGAGCAGTTGTCAGGCTCGCCCTTCACCGCGCCGCGCGGCACCAATGAGCGCTCCTGGCTCTACCGCATCCGGCCCTCGGTGAAGCATCACGGCCGCTTCAAGGGCACCGCCTTCCCGATGTGGAAAACCGCGCCGGCCAATGACGAGCACGAACTCGCCATCGGCCAGTTGCGCTGGGATCCGACGCCGATGCCCAATGAGGCGACGGATTTCCTCGCCGGCATCCGCACTATGACGACGGCGGGCGACGCGGTCGGCCAGTCCGGCATGGCGGCGCATGTCTATGTCGCCAATGTCGACATGGTGGACGACCACTTCTTCAATGCCGACGGCGAATTGCTCGTCGTGCCGCAGGAAGGCGGTGTGCGCTTCATGACGGAGATGGGCGTGATGGAAGTCACGCCCGGCGAAATCTGCATCATCCCGCGCGGCCTGACCTTCAAGGTCGAGCTGATGAACGGCCCGGCGCGCGGCTATATATGCGAGAATTACGGCGCCAAGTTCACCATGCCCGACCGCGGCCCGATCGGCGCCAACTGCCTGGCCAACCCACGCGACTTCAAGACGCCGGTGGCCTGGTACGAGGACAAGGAGAAGCCCTGCCGCCTGATCGTCAAATGGGCCGGCAAGTTCTTCACCACCGATATCGACGCCTCGCCGCTCGACGTCGTGGCGTGGCACGGCAATTACGCGCCCTACAAATATGACCTCGCGACCTTCTCTCCGGTCGGCGCGATCCTGTTCGACCATCCGGACCCGTCGATCTTCACCGTGCTGACGGCGCCGTCCGGCGAGGAGGGCACGGCCAATATCGATTTCGTCATCTTCCCGCCGCGCTGGCTGGTGGCCGAGAACACGTTCCGTCCGCCCTGGTATCACCGCAACATCATGTCGGAGTTCATGGGCCTCATCAAAGGCCAGTACGACGCCAAGGAGAAGGGCTTCGTGCCCGGCGGCATGAGCCTGCACAATATGATGCTGGCGCATGGCCCCGATGCCTTCGGCTTCGACAAGGCGACGCAGGCCGAACTGAAGCCGGTGAAGCTCGAAGAGACCATGGCCTTCATGTTCGAGACGCGCTTTCCCCAGATGCTGACGAAGCATGCGGCCGAGACCGAAACCTTGCAGGACGACTATATCGACTGCTGGACCGGCCTGAAAAAGCGCTTTGACGGCACGAAGGAAGGCGACTGGAGCTGAGGTATTTTGCAGCCGGATGGAACATTCGGCTGCAAAATGCTCTAGTCTGAATGCGGCGCGCCCGCGCCCGGAGGAGAAGATTTGAAACTTGCCACATTGAAGAACGGCCGTCGCGACGGCCGCCTCGTCGTCGTCTCGCGCGACCTCACCCGCTGCACGGATGCGTCCTTCCTCGTGCCGACGCTTCAGGCGGCGCTGGACGACTGGACGCGCATCGCGCCGCATCTGGAGGCGCTGGCCGAGAGCCTGGAGCATGGGGCGGTGCCGTCGGAGCGCTTCCATGAGCATGATGCGCTGTCGCCCCTGCCGCGCGCCTATCAATGGGCGGATGGTTCAGCCTATGTGAATCACGTCGAGCTGGTGCGGAAGGCGCGCGGCGCAGAGATGCCGGAGACCTTCTGGAGCGATCCGCTGATGTATCAGGGGGGCTCCGACACCTTCCTCGGCCCCCGCGATCCGATCGTCATGGGCGACGAGGCCTGGGGCATCGACATGGAGGGCGAGATCGCCGTCATCGTGGATGACGTGCCGATGGGCGCTTCCGCGGACGAGGCGCGCGCGGCGATCAGGCTCGTCATGCTGGTCAATGACGTGTCCCTGCGCGGACTGATCCCGGCCGAACTCGCAAAGGGCTTCGGTTTCTTCCAGTCCAAGCCCTCTTCGGCCTTCTCGCCAGTCGCGATCACGCCCGACGAACTGGGCGACGCATGGGATGGCGGCAAGGTCTCGCTGCCGTTGATGGTCGACTACAATGGCAAGCCTTTCGGCCGCGCCGATGCCGGCATCGACATGACCTTCGATTTCCCCACGCTGGTAGCGCATGCCGCGAAGACAAGGCCGCTCTGCGCCGGCACCATCATCGGTTCGGGCACGGTATCGAACAAGCTGGGCGGCGGCCCCGGCAAGCCGGTGGCCGAGGGCGGCGTCGGCTATTCCTGCATCGCCGAGATCCGCACCATCGAGACGATCGAGCATGGCGGCCCCAAGACGCCCTTCATGCGTTTCGGCGACACGGTGCGCATCGAGATGAAGGACGCCGCCGGGCATTCGATCTTCGGCGCCATCGAGCAGAGCGTCACGAAATACCAGAAGGAGAGCTGAACCCATGGCCAAGGCATTCGCATCGCATGGCGATATGACGGAAAAGAAGATCTCCTTCACCGAGATCGGCCGGGACCTGTGGGCCTTCACGGCGGAGGGTGACCCGAATACGGGCGTCATCATCGGCGATGACAGCGTGATGATCGTCGAGGCGCAGGCGACGCCGGAACTCGCCAGCAAGGTGATCGAGAAGGTCCGCTCCGTCACAGACAAGCCGATCAGCCACCTTGTGCTGACCCATTACCACGCGGTCCGCGTGCTAGGCGCGGCGGCTTATCAGGCGCCAACCGTGATCATGAGCGAGAAGGCGCGCTCCATGGTGGTGGAGCGTGGCGCGGAGGATCGCGAGTCCGAGTTCATGCGCTTTCCGCGCCTGTTCATGGGCTATGACGACATCGCCAAGGTGCCGCCGCTCACCTGGCCGACCGAGACCTTCAACGACCGCATGACGGTCTATCTCGGCAAGCGCCGCGTCGATCTGCGCTTCCTGGGCCGCGCCCATACGGCGGGCGACATCGTCATCCACGTGCCGGACGAGAATGTGATGTTTACCGGCGACATCATCGAATATCACTCCGCCTGCTATTGCGGCGACGGTCATTTCAATGACTGGCCGACGACGGTCGAGGCGATCCGCGCCTTCGACGTCGAGGCCATCGCGCCGGGCCGCGGCGATGCGCTGATGGGCAAGGACATGGTCAACAAGGCGCTGACCAATACGGCCGACTTCGTCGCCTCGACGTATCGGCCGGTGGCAAAGGTGGCGCAGGGCGGCGGCTCGCTCAAGGAGGCGTGGGACGCCTGCCGCGCTGCCTGCGATCCGAAATTCGCCAGCTACGCGATCTACGAGCACTGCCTGCCCTTCAACGTGGCGCGCGCCTATGACGAGGCGCTGGGCATCGATACGCCGCGTATCTGGACCGCCGAGCGCGACAAGGCCATGTGGCAGGCGCTTCAGGGGTAGCGGATGGAAGAGGCGAAGGGTGTCATATTCTATGCCATCTGCGCGCTGTGGGCGGTGGCGACGATCGCGGTGCTGATCGCCGCGACGCGCATCTGCTACGCCATCGAGGCGCGTTCGGGCCGGCGGCCGCTGAAACACGGCCTGCCGGGATATGCCAACCTCATCCCCGTCGCGCTGAATTTCGGCGTGGCGGGCGACGCGGAAACGCAGGCGATGCGCTGGCGCATGAACCGGCTCCTGCTTGCCCTGCTGGGCGGCCTCGCCCTGTTCTATATCTATGTGATGCGTAGCGGCGTCACCGACTGAGTACCGGAGGGAAGCGCATGCCGCGCTATAGCTACCAGCCATTCCCCTATCGCAGGCCCGAAGGGCTGGGCGCGCCGCCGGCGCACCATCAGGTGGTCATCGTCGGCGCCGGCCCGGTCGGCATGGCCGCGGCAATCGACTGCGCCCTGCGCGGCATCAGATGCGTCGTGCTCGACGACAACAATGTCGTATCGCTCGGCAGCCGCGCCATCTGCTGGTCGAAGCGCACGCTGGAGATCATGGACAGGCTGGGCGTCGGCGAACGCATGGTGGAAAAGGGCGTGACCTGGAAGGTCGGCCGGCTCTTCCACCGCGAGAGCGAGGTCTGGAACTTCGACCTTCTGCCGGAGGCAGGCCACAAGATGCCGGCCTTCATCAACCTCCAGCAATATTATGTCGAGCAATATCTGGTCGAGCGCGCCGCCGACTTTCCGGACCTGATCGACCTGCGCTGGAAGAACAAGGTGGTGGGGCTGAAAACGCGAGATGACGGGGTGACCGTCTCCATCGACACGCCCGACGGCGCCTATGCGATCGAGGCCGACTGGCTGATCGCCTGCGACGGCGCGCGCTCGCCGTTGCGCGCGATGATGGGGCTCGATTTCGAGGGCCGCATCTTCGAGGAACGCTTTCTCATCGCCGATGTGGAGATGCAGGCCGACTTCCCTTCCGAGCGCTGGTTCTGGTTCGAGCCGCCCTTCCACAAGGGGCAGTCGGCGCTGCTGCACAAGCAGCCGGACAATATCTACCGCATCGACCTCCAACTCGGCTGGGATGCCGACCCGGAAGAGGAAAAGAAGCCGGAGCACGTCATCCCGCGCATCGAGGCCATCGTCGGTCATCGCGATTTCGAGCTCGACTGGGTGTCGGTCTACACTTTCCAGTGCCGGCGCATGAAGAAGTTCGTCCATGGCCGGGTGCTCTTCGCCGGCGACAGCGCCCATGTCGTGTCGCCCTTCGGCGCGCGCGGCGGCAATGGCGGCGTGCAGGACATCGACAATCTGATCTGGAAGCTGGCGCTGGTGGTGAAGGGCGAGGCGCCCGAAAGCCTGATCGAAACCTATGACGAGGAACGCATACACGGCGCCGACGAGAACATCCTCAATTCCTCCCGCGCCACCGCCTTCATGACGCCAAAGACGGAAATGGAGCGGCTGTTCCGCGACAGCGTGCTGAACCTCGCCGCCGATCACGAATTCGCCCGCAAGCTTGTCAATTCGGGCCGGCTGTCGCGGCCCTGTTCGCTCGAAGGCATGGCGCTCCAGACGCCGGCCGGGGCAGGCGAGGGTATCGCGCCGGGCACTGCCATGCCGGACGCGCCGGTTGCCAACGGTGCCGCCGGCTGGCTGCTCAACCATGTCGGCGACCGTTTCGCCGTCATGGCGGTGGAGGCCGAATTGCCGGAGACGCCCGAAGGCGTCGACCGCATTCTCGTCACCGCCGACCGCTCCCGCCGCGCCAATGGCGCGACGACGCTGATCGATGCCGAGGGCATGGTCGCGGCGCGCTACGGCGCCGGCAACACCTATCTGCTGCGGCCCGACCAGCATGTCGCTGCGCGCTTCGCCGATCCGGACACGGCGGATATCGCCGCCGCGCTTGCGCGCGCAATGGGAGAAGCCCGATGAGTGCCGGCAAGGACAGGCTGGGCGTGGCCGGCGACGATGCCTACGCCGCGCTCATGGAAGCGCATGACGGGCTCAGCTTCGAGGCAAGCGTGCGCCTCAACGCTCGCCTCGTGCTCTTGCTGATGAACGAGGTCGGCGACCTCGACAGGGTGAAGGCGGCGCTGGCGGCGGCGCGGAAGTAGCTCTACTCCGCCGCTTCCACCTTGATCACGCCGCGCCTGATCTGGTCTTCCTCGATCGACTCGAACAAGGCGCGGAAGTTGCCTTCGCCAAAACCTTCGTCGCCCTTGCGCTGGATGAATTCGAAGAAGATCGGGCCGATCACGGTCTTGGAGAAAATCTGCAGCAGGATCTTTGTCATGCCGCCGTCCACGACGCCTTCGCCGTCGATCAGGATGCCGTGCTTCTTCATGCGCTCCACCGGCTCGTCATGGCCCTGCACGCGCGCGAACGATTTCTCGTAATAGGTATCGGGCGGGCCGGGCATGAATTTCAGCCCGTTGGCGTCGAGCTTGTCGGTCGCGTCGTAGATCGCGTCCGTGCCGACCGCGATGTGTTGGATGCCTTCGCCCTTATATTTCTTGAGATACTCGACGATCTGGCTCGTCTCGTCCTTGGACTCGTTGAGCGGAATGCGGATTTTTCCGCAGGGAGACGTGATGGCGCGGCTGACGAGGCCGGTAATGCGCCCGTCAATGTCGAAATAGTGGATCTGCTTGAAGCCGAACAACTCGCGGTAGAAGTCCCACCACTTGTCCATGTTGCCGCGATAGACATTGTGGGTGAGGTGGTCGAGATAATAGAAGCCGACACCGTCGGGCCGCGGGTCGCGTGCACCGAGCCAGTCGAATTCGGCGTCGTAGGCCGAGCCCTTGGCGCCATATTTGTCGATGAAATAGATCAGCGATCCGCCGATGCCGACGATGGCCGGCACGTCGAGCGTCTTGTCTGCGCCATCATAGGGTTGCGCGCCCTTCGCGACGGCGTGTTTGAAGGCATGGTCGGCATCGACCACCCGCCAGGCCATTGCCGAGGCGCAAGGGCCGTGCTCGTCGACGAACCGCATCGCATGCGAACCCGGCTCGGCATTGATCACATAGTTGATGTCGCCCTGCCGCCAGACCGAGATCGCCTTGGTCTTGTGGCGCGCGACCTCCGTATAGCCCATGCGGGCGAAGAGCTCGGCGAGCTTCGCCGGTTCGGGATGAGAAAACTCGACGAATTCGAACCCGTCCGTGCCGGCGGGATTGCGCTCGGATATGCTGGGCGGCGGCGCATCGTGCGGAAAGGGACCCATGTCATCCTCCTGATCTGGTTGATGCAAGGATAACGCGGATCACCTGCAATCTGCTTGCAAAGCGACCCATGAAAGGCGGATATTGCGCATGAAATGTGAGTGATAACTCTATTCGAGGCGTATATCATGCAGATCGATCCTTTCGACCGGAAGATTCTCGCGCTGCTGCAGGACGATGCGCGACTGACCAATAACGACCTTTCCGAGCGCGTGAACCTCTCGCCGTCGCAATGTTCGCGGCGTCGTCAGCGGCTGGAGGAGGAGGGATTGATCGCAGGCTATCGGGCGGTCCTGCATCGCGAGGCGCTGGGCTTCTCGCTCGTCAACATCATCACGGTGACGCTTGCCACCCACAATCGCGACAATGCCCGCCGCTTCGGCGATCTCGTCGCGCGCCTGCCGCAGGTGCTGGAGGCGCATGCGCTGACCGGCGAGATGGACTATGTGCTGAAGGTTGTGGTGCCCGATCTCAAGGCGCTGTCGTCTTTCGTCAACGATGTGCTGCTGCCGCATGAATCCGTCCAGCACGTCAAGACGGCGATCGTGCTCGACACGCTGAAGGAGACCGCCGCCTTGCCGCTCTGACGGCGCGGCCATGGATCGACAAGTGCGCCCCGTCGCATTACACCCGCGCTGAAATAGCGGGTATGTGCAGGGAGCGACGATGACGGTCATTATTGCGGGCGGCGGTATTGCGGGTCTTTCACTCGCCCTTTCCCTGCATCAGATCGGCATAGACTGCCGGATCTATGAACAGGTTGCGCAGATCAGCCCGCTGGGCGTCGGCATCAATGTGCAGCCGCATGCGGTGCGCGAACTGTTCGAACTCGGTCTGGAGAACGAACTCGAGGAACTCGGCGTGCGTACGCGCGAGGTCGCCTATTTCTCCAGGAAGGGCGGGCTGATCTGGTCGGAGCCGCGCGGGCAGTTCGCGGGCTACAACTGGCCGCAATTCTCCGTCCATCGCGGCAAGCTCCAGATGATGCTCTACGACGCTGTCAGAAAGCGCCTCGGGGCCGATGCGGTGGTTGCCGGCGCGGCGGTGACGGGGTTTCGCGAAACCGGCCGCGGCGTCAGCGTCAGCATCGCGAAGAATGGCGCCACGCATGAGGTCGAGGGCTCGCTGCTCGTTGCCTGCGATGGCATCCATTCGGCGGTGCGGCGGCAGCTTTTCCCACAGGAAGGTGCGCCACGCTGGGGCGGGGCGGTTCTATGGCGCGGCACGACCGTGGCGAAGCCCTATCTGAGCGGCGCGACCATGGCGATGGCCGGCCATGAATGGCAGAAATTCGTCTCCTATCCGATCTCGAAGCCCGACCCCGAAACGGGCCTCGCCCTCATCAACTGGATCGGCGAGCTGAAATATGAGCCCGGCGTCGGCTGGAACCGCGAGGACTGGAACCGCAAGGGCGATTTCGCCGACTTCCTGCCGGCCTTTGCCGACTGGCGTTTCGATTGGCTGGACGTGCCGGCGCTGATGCAGGCCGGCGGAACCTGCTACGAATATCCGATGGTCGACCGCGATCCGCTCGAGCGCTGGACGCATGAACATGTCACGCTCATGGGCGACGCCGGGCATGCCATGTATCCGATCGGCTCCAATGGCGCTTCGCAGGCGATCGTCGATGCACGCGTGCTGGCCGCAGCCATTCTTGTCCACGGGGTGTCCGTCGATGCGCTGGAAGCCTATGAGGCGGAGCGCCGGCCGGCGACCTCGCGCATCGTGCTGGCCAATCGCGGCAACGGTCCCGACCACGTCATGCAGATCGTCGAGGAACGCTGCGGCGGCATCTTCACCGACATTGGCGAGGTGCTGACGCGCGAGGAACTCGAAAACACCGCCAGCGGCTACAAGAAACTGGCCGGTTTCGACATCGAAACGCTCAATGCGCGCGGCCCGCTGGTGAAGGTTCCGCTCCCGGCGTGAGTCAGCCCTTGATCTGCTGCACCAGTGCGTGAAGGTTGGTACAGCGCGCGCCGGAGCGGCAATAGGCGAAGACCGGCGTCGGCAGGTCGGCCAGCGCCGCCGCCTGGTCCTCGACATTCTCATGCGTGATCTGCCCGCTGATGACGGGGATGTAGCGGAACGCCAGTCCCGCCGCTTCCGCCGCCTGACGAACCTCGTCGGCCGTCGAGGCTTCGCTGGGATGCTCCGCATCCGGCCGGTTGCAGATGATGCTCCTGAAGCCGGCTGCCTTGACCGCGGCCACGTCGCCGGCGACGATCTGCGGCGCAACGGCATACTCATCGGTGATCTGGCGATATTCCATGGCGAAGGCGTCCTGTTGAGGGGATGTTTCTATGCCACTAAAGCAATTCCAGCAAAAGTGCGTCACGGTTTTGCGTCCGGAATTGCGCAAAGACAAGACACAGTCGCCTCGAAAGCCTGAGCCGTTTCGGCGTTAGGGCCTCGAGTGGAACGAACGGCTCACGACGCCGTCGCGTCGAGGAAATCGCGTATCGCGCGTGCGGTGGCCTCAGGCTGCTCGACGCAGGGAATATGGCCTGCCCCCTCAATCAGGGCGAAGCGGGAGCCGGCGATGAGATCGGCCGTGGAGCGCACCAGATCTGGCGGCGTCGAGCCGTCCTGGTCGCCGACGAGGCAGAGCGTCGGAACCTTGATGGCGGCGGTGGACTGGGTGAGGTCGGCGTCGCGCAATGCCGCGCAGGTGCCGGCATAGCCGTCGACGGTCGTGCGGGTCAGCATGGCCGTATAGCCGACGAAATCGGCATTGTCGGGCGAGCGGTAGGCATCGGTGAACCAGCGTTCCATGATGGCGTCGCCGATGGATGCGATGCCGTTCTTCATCACCGCGTCGATCCGCGTGTTCCACATGTCCGGCGTGCCGATCTTGTGCGCCGTGTCGCTGAGCACGAGGCGTTTCACGAGCGCCGGACGCAACGCCGTGAGACCCTGCGCGATCATGCCGCCGACCGAGAGGCCGATGACCGTGGCCGCCTCGACGCCAAGATGGTCGAGCAGGGCCGACAGGTCGAACACATGGTCGGTGAGCCGGTAGGGCGCCGGCGTCGCCTCCGAAAGGCCATGGCCGCGCTTGTCGTAGCGGACGATGCGGAAATCCTTCTCGAAGGCCGGCAGGATGGCGTCCCAGATGCGGAAATCCGTGCCGAGCGAATTGGAGAAGACCAGAGCGGGCGCATCCGACAGGCCGCGCTCGTCCCAATGGATCACGACCCCGTTGACGCGGTTGAACGGCATGGAACGCCTCCCTGAAAGCGCCGGCCTGTGCCGGCAATGATGATCGCCCCGCTGATAGCCGATGCATCGTGACGGTCAAACAACAAACGCGATACCGGCAGGGAATCGGCAAATGAAAAGGCCGGCGCGCGGATGCCGCCGGCCTTCTTTCACAGGCAGTAGCGCCTACTGCTTCTCGATGCCGATTTCCGGCAGGAGCTTCTCATGCGTGACGAGTTCCTCGTCCATCTTCTTGGCGAGATCCTCGGGCGTGCCGCCCTTCAGCATGTAGCCGGCCGCAGCGTAGAGCTTCTGCACCTCCGGATCCTTCAGCGCCTCGTTGACCGCATCGTTCAGCTTGGCCACCACGTCATCGGGCGTGCCCGCTGGCGCGAGAAGGCCGACCCAGGTGGCGATGCCCGCGCCCGGAACGGTCTCGGCAAGCGTCGGAATATCCGGCAGTCCCGGATAGCGCTCGTCTTCCACGATGGCGAGGATCTTGAGCCCGTTGGTCTGCGCATGCGGCAGCACCGCCGGCAGGGTGCCGAAGCTGACCATGATATGGCCGCCGACGAGGTCGGCGATGGCGGGGCCGCCGCCCGGATAGGGCACGTGCACCATGTTGATGCCGGCTTCCTTGTTCATCATCTCGCCGGCGATCTGATGCGCTGAGCCGATGCCGGCGCTGCCGAATTTCAGCTCGCCCGGATGCGCCTTCGCATAGTCGATCAGTTCCTGCACATTGTTGACCGGCAGGGATGGATGGACGGCGAGCGCCAGGATCGCATTTGCGGCCCAGGCGACGGGCTTGAAGTCCTTCTTCGCATCATAGGGCACGTCCTTCATCAGGAAGGGCACCAGCGTGAAGGGCGCGTTCACCGACCAGACCAGCGTATAGCCGTCCGGCTTGGCGCGCGCGACATAGGCGGCACCCACGGTACCGCTGCCGCCCGGCCGGTTGTCGACCACAACCGGCTGACCCAGAACCTCGGTCATCTTCGGCAGCAATGCGCGGATCGACGTGTCGGTCGAGGCCCCCGGCGGGAATGGCGCGACGATGGTGATCGGCTTGTTCGGATAGTCCTGCGCCCCGGCGACCGTGGCCATGGTCATGATGCCGACGGCGGCGGCGATATGCGCAATCATGCGCTTCACAGGTGTCATTCCAGCTCCTCCTTGCTGATGAGATGTGCCGATCCTCCCTTTGCATTCACGACCGCGGCACACGGCGTGATGCATACACGATGCTGCCTTTTCGCAGCAGGAACCCTGTATTTCGCCATAGCGAAATCAATTCCGCACCTACGCTAGGCGCTGCCGTATCCCCCGTCAAGCGGTAGCAGCCCGCGGTCGCGGGCGAGCCGCGCGGCGATCGCGGCGATGGTCTGCAGCGTGGGAACCGGAACCTGCGCGGCGCGCGCCATGGCGAGCGGTGCGAGAAGAATCTCCGCGATCTCCATGCGCCGGCCCATCTCATAGTCCTGGAGAATGGACGGCTTGTGATCGAGCAGCACCGTCAGCATCTGCTCGGGCACCATCTCGTCCTGCAATTCGTGGCCATAGGCGGCCGCGACGGCATTGGCCTCGTGCACGATGCGGCCGAAGACTTCCGCCAGTTCCGGATCCTTGCGCGTGATGCTCGACATGTTGCCCGTCACCAGTGCGATGGCTGAACTGCTCATGTTGAAGATGAGCTTTTTCCACACGCGCTCGCGCACGTCCTCCACCGGCAGGGAGAGGATTCCGCTTTCGCTGAAGGCGCTGCGCAGCTCCGCCACGGTTGCGTCTCCGCCGTCCTTCACGACCGGCGCGAAATAGATGCGGTTATGCGTCGGCGACGTGTTGAGGATCACACCCGGCGACTGCACGGCGTTGGCCGTGTAGAGTACGCCGCCCAGAACCTGCCGCGGCTCCATGTGGCGCAGGAAGGAGGATGCCAGCGCGAACACCGGAATCTCGCGCACGGCCCCCGGCAGATCGTCCTGCCCGAGCGGATACCACCATTGCATGCCGTTCTGGGCGAAGAGGATGCGCGTATGTGCGCCGACCAGCGGGCCGATTGTCGCCGCGACCTCGGGCAGCGCCGTCGCCTTGACCGCAACGACCACCAGATCCTGCGGGCCGAGATCGGCCGGATTGTCCGAAGCAGCCACCGTTGCCGTGAATTCATCCGCGCCGCTGAGGAGCCGCAGGCCGTTGCGGCGAATGGCGGACAGCTGCTCGCCGCGCGCCACCGCCGAGACGTCATGTCCCGCGCGGGCAAGCCGCACCGCCATATGTCCGCCGCCTGCGCCGGCGCCGAAAATGCAGATTTTCATGCCGGCCTCCCGACCGTTCGCGGAACACCGATGGCCTGCCGCCAGGCGACGAACAGGTTGTGAAGGTCGGTCGCCTCGTCGAGACCGAGTACAGCGTCGGCCATGCCGGAAATGGCTTCGGCGCCGGCGCCGCTTTCGCCACGTAGTTGCATGGCGGTGGCAAGGATGCCGTCCCGCTCCGGACGGCCCACCGGCACCTCGATCGCACCGTCGATCCGGCGCCCGTCACGCAGCGTGACCGCAAGGCGGCATTGCCGCGCCGGGACGCCTGGATCGCTCGCCACGCGCACGCGCGCAGCGAGGCCGTTGGCGACCGGATCCTCGACCATTGCCAGTTCGCGGAAGCCGACATGACCGTCGCGCAGCGCGAGTCCCAAGGAAAACTGGGCACTCATCTTCGCAGCCGCCGGCGTTGCGATCGGGCCGGGATTGTCGATGCCGGGAAAGCCTGCTTCGAACGGGTTGAGCGTCAGCACGATCTGCTCGACCGCGTCATGCTCGATACCATGCCGCGCAGCAAGCGAGGCCAGAAGCGTGACCGGGCCCTGCAATGCGGCACAGACGGGGCTGGGCTTGAGCGTCACTTCGCTTACCGCCCATTTGCCGCCGAATCCGCCTGCGACATCCTCCACCGCCACGTCGAGCGCGGTCTGGGCGCGGTAGAAGCCCGACTTGCCTTCGAAACTATGGCGCGAGGCGGTGACGCCGGCCTGTGCCAGCCGCGCGGCGGTAAGGCCGTTGCGCGCGCACATGCCGAGCTGCGTGGTGAATTCGGAGCCGCCTTCCACCCAGACCTGGCTATGCCCGCCCGCCATCTGGGTGGCGAGCCCCAGCGCATGCGCGATCTGCGCGCCATCGAGCCGCAGCAATTTGGCGGCCGCCGCCGTCGCGCCGAATATGCCCAGCATGGCGGCTGGGCGCAGCCCCTTCTTGCTCAGTACGGCGGCGCAGGGCCGACCGATGCGCGCCGTCGTCTCGTAGCCGAGCACCACCGCCGTAACGAGGTCCGCGCCGCTTGCGCCGGAGAGCTCCGCCGCCGCCAGCGCCGCCGCAATCACCGGCACGCCGGGATGGGTGATCGACCCTTCATGCGTGTCGTCCTGCGATCGGACATTCATCAGCGCCGCATTGGCGAAGGCGGCAGCTTCGGCAGCGACCCGCGCACCGCTGGAGAGCATCGTCGCCTGCGGTGGCAGCGCCCATGCGGTGCGCGCGAATGCCTGTATCGCAGTCTCGTAAGGCCGGCCCGCAAGACCGATCAGCAGGTCGTGCAGCAGGCACAGGCGCGCCGTCTCGCGCACTTCCGGTCCAATATCCGCCGAAGCGGTGGCGGCGATGAAGGCGCCCAGCTTCTCGCTGATGCTAGCGGCATCTGAAGCATCGCGGCTCATTTGGCCTGCTCCGTCACTTCCGCGAGCACCTCGTCCGTATGCTCGCCGAGTTGTGGCGCCAGGCGGCGGATCGAAGGCGGGGTGCGCGAAAAATTGGCAGGGAAGCGCGCGACCTTGATCGGCCCTTCCGACGGATGCTCCATCTCGGAAAACATCTTCACCGCCTTGAGGTGCGGAACCTCAAAGAGCTCGTCGATGGCGTTGACCGGCGAGGCCGGCAGATCGTGCTTTCGGCAGAATTCCAGCCATTCGGCGGTGGTGCGCGAGGGCATGTATTTCTTGATATATTCGCCGGCGAGTTCGGCATTCTTCGTGCGCAGCGTCTGGTTTGCGAAATCCGGGTCGCGGTCGATCATGCCGGGATCGCCGACGAGGTCGCAGAAGGCGTGCCACTGCTTGTCGGTATAGACGACGATGCAGATATGGCCGTCCTTCGTGGGGTAGGGGCCGCGAAACCGGTTGAGCAGCCGCATATAGCCCATCTCGCCGACGGGCGGCGTGAACAGCCCGCCAGCCATGTGGTCGCCGAGCACGAATTGCGACATGGTCTCCATCATAGGCACCTCGATCTCCTGGCCCTCGCCGGTCAGCGCCCGGTGATAGAGCGCGCCCATGACCGAGATGGTCAGATAGAGGCCGGTCACGCGGTCGCAGAGATTGACCGGCGCATTGCGCGGCGCGCCGTCGACGCGGCGGAAGAGATCGGAAATGCCCGCCGCCGACTGCACGATATCGTCATAGACAGGCCGCCCGGCCTCTGGCCCGTCGCGGCCATAGGCCACCGCCGCCGCATAGATGATGCCCGGATTGGCCGCCGCGACGGCGGCATAGTCGAGCCCCAGCCGCGCCACCGCCTGCGGCCGGATATTGTAGACGAACACGTCGGCGGTCTTGACCAGCTCCAGCAGGCGTTCGCGCCCCTCGTCGGTCTTGAGGTCGAGCACGACGCTGCGCTTGTTGCGGTTGTTGTTCATGAACAGCGCGCCCATGCCCTCGTGCCGCGCCGGGCCGATCCAGCGCGTATTGTCGCCGTCGGGATGTTCGACCTTGATGATGTCGGCGCCCAGATCGCCGAGGATCTGCGTGCATGACGGCCCCATCACCACCGAGGTGAGATCGATGACACGAATGCCGGCCAGCGGGCCGGTATTGGCCGCCGACAAATGCGAACGCTCCAAAATACCCTCCTCATTTCCGCAATTGCGAAAATTAATTCACAAACTCGGAGAAAGCTAATCGGGTGAGGGCGCTTGTCAAGGCGCTGGTGATGCACGGTTCAGGGGTTTTCGAGACTGCGGCAGAGGCCGACGAGCATCTCCGCGATCGCCTCGACCCTGGGGCCAACGCGCGGCGTGGGGCCGGCGACGGTGACGATGAAGGTCGAGCGATTCCAGACGAAGGTGGCGGCGACGGTGACGCCGCCGGGCACGCTCTCCTCGCGGTTGAGATACCATCCGCGTTTTGCTGAGGCGGCGACGTCGTTCTCCAGCTCCTCGCGCGACGAAATCGTCTGCGGCGTGTAGGGCGCCATGTCGAGCCGCGCGATCGCCTTGCGCCTTGTCTCGGCAGGCAGGGTTCCGAGCACGGCCTTGCCGGCGGAGGTGGCGTAGAGGCTGCGCACCTTCTCGCCGACCTGCACCATGAGGCGCAGCGCATGGGAGGGTTCCAGCACCAGAAGATAGGTCGCCGACTGTCCGTCGATGCGGGCGAGCGAGACGGATTCCTCCAGTTCGTCGCGCAGGTTGCGCAGCGCCATGTCGGCGCGCTGGAGGATCGGGTCGTTTTCGGCAATGCGCGTGATGAAGCGGTGCATGCGCAGGGTCGGATAATAGCCGCCGCGCGGGCCGAGCTGGTAGAGATAGCCGCGCTCCTCCAACGCCTGCAGCACGTCGTGGCAGCTCGAGACCGGAATGCCCATCAGCTTCGCGACCTCGGAAAGCGAGAGCGGCCTCAACTCGCTGGCGAACAGCTCGAACACGTCCATCGTTCGCTTGACGATCTTCGACATGAAGCCGGTCCTTTCCCATATACCCGGATTGCGGGCCGTGTGAACCGGTTTCGAGACAAGGACATGCGCTGGAACAGCGCGTGTTGACTCCTCCAGTCCGGAACTTTAGCTACGTAGCAGCGGAGTAGTTTACGCAAAAGCGGAAAATTACGCGACGGGAGGACGGACGTGACGGCAAGCGGCGAGATCGTGCAGGCGCGGACCGACGGCCATATATGCCGCATCACGCTGAACCGGCCCGAGCGGCGAAACGCGCTCTCCGTCGAACTGGTCCGGGCCTTCAGCGAGGCCATACTCGCGGCCGACGCCGATCCCGATGTGTTCCTTGTGATGGTGACCGGGGCTGGCCCCGCCTTCTGCGCCGGCGCCGACATGAAGGATGCGAGCGAGGCGGACAGGGAAGGCGGCAACTTTCGCGGGCCGCTCCATGTCACCGGGCGCAGCATCTGCGAGGTGCTGATCGATTCGCCGAAACCGTCGCTCGCCGTCATCAACGGCCCCGCCGTGGCCGGCGGCTGCGAGGTGGCGCTGGCCTGCGACCTGCGCATCATGTCGAGCGAGGCCTTCCTGCAATTGCCGGAAGCGCGGCGCGGCATGGGCGCGCATTACGCCTCGGTCGTCCTGCCGCAGATGGTGCCGTCCGCGATCGCGATGGAGTGGCTGTTCACAGGCCGCCGCATCTCGCCCGACGAGGCGGCGCGCTGGGGGCTGGTCAACCGTGTCGTGGCGCCCGATGAGCTGGAGGCTGCCGCCGCCGATTTTGCCGCCGAGATCACCGCATCGGCTCCGCTTTCGCTGCAGCGCATGAAGCTGACATACCGCAAGACTGCCGGACTGCCGCTCCATGCCGGCATCCGCCTCGACACCGGCCCCAATCCGTTCACTTCGGAAGACCGCAAGGAAGGTTTTCGCGCCTTCCTCGAAAAGCGCAAGCCGGAGTGGAAGGGGCGATGAACGCCGCGCCGGACATCGGGCTGACGCGCGCCGCCGCCGCCTTTGCCGCCGGGCTGAGATACGATCATGTGCCGGCGGTGGCCGTGTCGCGCGCGGCGGCGGCCTTCGCCGATTGCGTCGGCGTGATGCTGGCCGGCAGTGCTCTGCCTGTCACGCGCATTGCCGCCGAATTTGCGGGGGTACAGCTGCCGGACAGCGGATTCCTCGGTGCGCTGCGCCTTACCTCCGCGCAGACCGGTCTGGTCTATGGCGCGGCGGCGCATGCGCTCGACTTCGACGATACCGGCCTCAACGGTCATCCGAGCGCGGTGCTGGTGCCGGCCCTTCTGGCGGTTGCGGAACATATTCCCGCCGATGGCAAGCGGATGATCGCCGCCTATCTCGCGGGCTTCGAGGTGTGGGCGGAACTCGCCGCGCGGGAGCGAGACCCGCATCACGAAAAGGGCTGGCATCCGAGCCCGGTCTTCGGCGTGGTGGCGGCCACAGCGGCGGTCGCCAATCTGCGCCGGCTGGATGCCGAGACGACCGCTACCGCGTTGGGCATCGCCGCCTCCAGCGCGGCCGGCATCTGCGCCAATTTCGGCACTATGATGAAGCCGTTCCAGCTCGGCCGCGCCATTCAGTTCGCCATCGAGGCGGTCGATCTGGCTGCTGCCGGCCTTACCGCCAGCGATACCGCATTTGAGGCCGATCTCGGCTTCCTGCGCGCCTTCTCGCCAGCCGGTTCGGTGGACACCGCGCGATTGGCACGCTTCGGCGAGTACTGGGAATTTTTGGCCAGCGGCATCAATATCAAGCTCTATCCCATGTGCTACGCCACCCACCGCATCATCGATGCGACGCTGGAGCTGATGGCGACGCACCGGCTTGCCGCCGCCGATGTGGTTGCCTTCGAGGCGCAGATCGGGCCGACGCAGGCTGCGATCCTCCAGCATCATGACCCGAAGACCGTTCTCAATGCGAAATTCAGCGCCGAATTCGCGGTGGCTGCAACGGCGCTGCGCGGAAAACTCGGCAACGTGGAACTGACCGATGCCACGCTGGCGGACCCGGAACTGCGCCGCCTCATCCATGCCACCACCGTGCAGGTGACGACCGAGCGCGATCCAGACTATCCGGTCTTCTCGCCGACCGACCATGTCGTTGCCGTGCTGCGCGACGGGCGGCGGGTCGCGTCGCAGCCGGTGCATCGGCCGCGTGGACATCACACCCGGTTTCCGACCAGCGAGGAACTGTGGAGCAAGTTCGTGGATTGCGCTGTGCCGGCGCTCGACGAGGAAAATGCGCGCGCGCTGTTCGACCGGCTGGTGGCGCTGGACGGCATCGCTTCCGTGAAGCAGCTCTACGGCTAGGAGAAGACGACATGACAGAGGCCGCTCAGACTTCCGTGACGCTCGGTGAAGACTATGTCGAGATCCGCGAGGGCGTGCGCGCCATCTGCGCGAAATATCCCGGCAAATACTGGCGTGATCTGGAGGACAGCAACGAATATGCGCATGAGTTCGTCGCCGAACTTTCCGCCGCCGGTTATCTCGCCGCCCTGATCCCGGAGGAATATGGCGGCTCGGGCCTGCCGCTGCGCGCCGCCTGCGTCATCCTGGAGGAGATCAACGCGGCAGGCTGCTCTGCCGGCGCCTGCCATGCGCAGATTTACATGATGGGCATATTGCTGCGCCATGGCAGCGAGGCGCAGCGCCAGAAATATTTGCCGCAGATCGCGTCCGGCGCACTCCGCTTCCAGGCTTTCGGCGTGAGCGAGCCGACCACCGGCTCCGACACGCTGAACCTGAAGACGCGCGCGGTGCGCCAGGGCGACAAATATGTCATCAACGGTCAGAAGATCTGGACCTCGCGCGCCCATGTTTCCGACCTGCTCGTGCTTCTGGTGCGTACCACGCCGGTGGATCAGGTGAAGCGCCGCAGCGACGGTCTGTCGGTGCTGCTGGTGGACCTGCGCGAGGCGGTCGGCAACGGCCTCACCATGCGCCCCATCGATACGATGGTGAACCACCAGACCAACGAGCTGTTCTTCGACAATCTCGAAGTGCCGGCGGAGAACCTGATCGGCGAGGAAGGGCAGGGCTTCCGCTATATCCTGACCGGGATGAACGCCGAGCGTATCGGCGCTGCTGCGCAGGCTTGCGGCGACTGCCGCTACTTCATAGGCAAGGCGACCAATTATGCAAAGGAGCGCGAGGTTTTTGGCCGCCCCATCGGCCAGAACCAGGGCATCCAGTTCCCCATTGCGCGCGCGCATGTGCAGTGGAAGGCAGCCGAGATGATGATGCGGGCCGCGGCCGCGCTCTACGATTCCGGCGCGCCTTGCGGCGAAGAGGCGAACACCGCCAAGCTGCTGGCCTCGGAGGCCGCATGGCAGGCTGCAGAGACCTGCATGCAGACCTTTGGCGGCTTCGCGGCGGCGCGCGAATACGACATCGAGCGCAAGTGGAAGGACGCCCGCCTGTCGCTGATCGCACCGATCTCCACCAATCTCGTGCTGGCCTATATCGGCCAGAACACGCTCGGCCTGCCGCGGTCTTATTAGAGATAGATCATGGATTTGCCGAAAACCGTCCGCCTTTTCGAGGAAGGCCCGCGCGAGGGTTTCCAGATCGAGAAGGGCCCGATCCCGACCGATCGCAAGATCGCGTTGATCGACGCGCTGTCGGCCACCGGGCTGAAGCGCATCCAGACCGCCTCTTTCGTTCACCCGAAACTGGTGCCGGGCATGGCCGATGCGGAGGCCGTGGTGGCGGGCATCGCGATGCAGCCGGAGGTCACCTATACCGGCCTGTGGCTCAACGACCGTGGCATGGAGCGCGCCATCGCGACCGGCCGCCTCGCACTGCTTGGCCGCATCTCGACCTATGCGTCGGATGCCTTCATGCAGCGCAACCAGAACACGACCTATGAGGCGCATATGAAGGCGCAGGGCGACATGCTCAACGCCTATCGCGAGCGCGCCATTCCGGTCGAAGGCGCTTTCGTCTCGGCTGCCTTCGGCTGCAATTTCGAGGGCGATATTCCATTACCGAAGCTTATGCGCGTCGTGCGCGATCTCTTCGCACTCTTTTCCGAGCACGGCACGGCAATCGAAACGCTATGGCTCGCCGACACGATGGGTTGGGCGAATCCCGAACAGGTGCGGCGCACGGTCGGCGCAGTGCGCGAGGCCTTTCCCGAGACGACGATAGGGCTGCATCTGCACGATACGCGCGGCCTCGGCATCGCCAATGCCTTTGCCGGCCTCGAAATGGGCGTGGCCGATTTCGAGGCGTCCGTGGCGGGGCTTGGCGGCTGCCCCTTCGCCGGCAATCCCGGTGCTGCCGGCAATGTCGCGACCGAGGATTTCGTCTTCCTGTGCCATGAACTCGGCATCGAGACCGGTATCGACCTCGACGCGCTGATCGACTGCGCACGCATGGCCGAGCACATTGTGGGGCGCACGCTGCCCGGCAGCATCATGCATGCTGGCAAGCTCAATCGCGCCTAGAACTTGGAAATCCACCATAGCAGCGGCAGCAGCGCGAAGGCGATGCCGATGAATGCCGCGTCGCGTCGGTGCAGCAGCGGCGCGCCGAGCACGGTGCGGTTGATGCCGGTGTCGAGACCGCGCGCTTCCATGGCGATGGCCGCGCGGCTTGCGCGCCGGATCGCATAGGCGAGCAGCGGTACAATTAGGCTTGCCGTCTCCAGCGGACCGGGGATGCGGCGCGGCGGACGGCCCCTGCGCATGGCGCGCGCCAGCCGGATCTGCTGCGCTTCCACTGCCAGGTCCGGCACGAACTGCATGGCGGAAAACAGCGCATAGCCAATGCGCGGGGACAGCCGCCAGTCCGCCATCAGCGCCTTGATGAACTGCCCGGCATCGGTGGTCAGCGCGAAGGCCGCCGAGATAAGGCCGCAGGCAATGGCCCGCAGGAACAGCACGATTCCGGCCGAAAAGGCCTCGCCGCCTAAGGGCGTTTCACCGGCCATGCGCAGTGCGAAATCACTCTCCTGCCTAAACAGCACTGAGGTTGTCAGGAAGCCGAAGCCGAATAGCGCGAACGGCACCATCAGCGCCAGCACGAGCAGCGGCGAGCGCTGCTCGATGAACACCAGCGCGACGATGGCGCTGCCGATGATGGCAAGCTGGAACGGCGCGCTGAAGATCAGGATCGAGGCCGTGAGCCAGACCAGGCAGGCGACGAGCTTGGCGAGCGGATGGATGCTGCTCAGCACCGGCCTTCCTCCAGGAAATGCAGCAGCGGCAGCAGGGCCGGCGCGGCGAGGCCGGACCGTTCAAGCAGCGCCGTATCGCGCAGGACCGTTCTGCTGGGGCCATCCGCCGCGATCCCGCCGTCATCGACGACCACGGAGCGGGCGCAGCTTGCCAGCGCGAAATCCAGGTCGTGGGTGACGAGCGCCACCGCATGGCCTGCTCCGGCGAGCGACCGGATTTCCGCTTCGAGTGCGGCACGCCCGGCGCCGTCGAGCCCGGCTGTCGGCTCGTCCAGCACCAGAAGCGGCCAGCGGCCGCCCGCCGTGATGATCGCCAGCGAAAGACGCCGCTTCTGCCCTTGCGAAAGCTCGAACGGATGCGCTGCGGCCAGTTCCGAAAGCCCCCATTGCGCCAGCATGGCCTCGGCTTTCGCTTCGGCTGAAGCTGCATCCGCGCCGGCGGCAAGCCATGCGTCCCGCACCTCCTCGCGCACGCTGCCGGCGAGAAACTGGTTTTCAGGATTCTGGAATGAGATCGCGCCCATCGGGCCGATGCGGCGGCCGGCCTTGAGGCGCAGCAGACCGGCGAGGCTCGCGGCGAGCGTCGATTTTCCCGCGCCGTTGCGGCCGACGATGGCGATCGTCTCGCCGCGCCGGACGGTGAGGGAGACGTCGCGCAGCACTGTCGGGCCGAATAGCGGCGCGCAGGATGCGCCTTCAAGCGCCGCCACGACCTTCGTGCTTGCCTGCACCGATTGCCCCGCCTGATGTGCGACGGCGAAAGTCGACGCGATCTCCTGTGCCGCCGCCTTCTCGCGGGTTGGCAGGGCTTCGAGCCAGGCCACCGCTTCCTCCATGGTCAGCGTTGCCTCGGCGAGCACGATGCCTGCCGCCTGCAATGCCGCGTCCAGCGCTGCGGGCGGCGGGATTGCAATGCCGAGCGCGGCAAGCTTGTCGTAATGGGCGCGGAAGAAGGCGCGGGGCGAACCGCCATCCATCGCGTGGCCATCCGCATCGATCAGCACCACGCGGTCCACCAGCCCGGCGAGGTCGTCCACCCGGTGATCGACGATCAGCACTGATGCGTCGCCAGGCCGGTCAAGCAGGAGCCTGCGCAGATGGGTTGCGGCGGCGGGTGCCAGATGCGCGGTCGGCTCGTCCACCACCAGCAGCGGCGTCTGCTGCGCGATCAGCGCGGCCAGCGCGACGAGCTGCTTCTCGCCGCCCGAAAGCTGCATGGTGCGCCGGCCGCGCCAGTCTTCCGACAGGCCGACCTGTGCCAGCGCCGATCCGATCCGCGCCTCGATCTCGTCGGCCGGCAGCGCCTGGTTCTCGAGCGCGAAGGCGACCTCGTCGCCGACTGTCATGCCGCACAGCGTCTGCTCCGGGTTCTGGAACATCTGGCCAACGCTGGCGCTCCACTGCGCCGGCGTGCGCGTGGCGACATCCTCGCCCCGCAGCTCCACTTTGCCGGTCACCTCCGCCGGTATCGTATGCGGGATGAGGCCGGTCAGCGTGGCGAGCAGGGTGGATTTGCCGCTGCCGGAGGCCCCGACGAGCAGCACGCGCTCGCTGCGCCCGACGGCAAGGCTCGCCGGCCCTACCGCCGGCGCATCGGCATAGGGATAGCGCACGCTGATATCGCACCAGCGCGCGGCAGGGGCGTCAGCCACGGCCCTGACGGCGGTCGATGTCGATGCCGAGGCCCGAGAGAACGCCGGTGCGATAGAGCGCTTCGGTGACCAGATGGCCGGCCAGTCCGCCGAGCAGCGCGCCGCTCAGGCAGCGCAGCACGAACATTGTCACCAGAAGGCCGGGCGCCAGCGCGCCATAGTCGAAGCGGATCCAAGTGTAGATGAAGGAGAAGATGGCCGCGCCGACGCCCGCCGCCATCAGCACCGGCAAGCGGTAGTTTTTCCAGCGCGTGGCGGCGAAGACGGCCTCGGCACCGGCGCCCTGCACGAGGCCGGAGACCAGCAGCATCAGGCCGGCGGGGCTGCCGAGCAGCACCTGAATGAGTGCTGCGAGGACTTCGGACAGGAGTGCGGCGCCCGGCTTGCGGATGATGGCGGCGGCGATGATGGAGACGATGAACCAGAAGCCCATGACGACATCCATCGTCACGGCGCCGAAAATGGCCTGGGCGATCAGCCAGACCTGCACCCAGCCCAGATAGAGGACGCCGAAGACCGCGCCGAGCACGGCGACGATGAGGATTTCACGCAGAGTCCAGGCGCGGGAAGGGGGCATGTCGAACCTCGATTCATTGGAGAAGAAGCGGCACCGCGCATCGGCGCGCGGCGCGATGTTGCTCAGGCGGCGGTCGGGCTGTTGGCCGAGACCGTCAGGTCGAGCGCGACATGGCCCCCCGGCGCGCCGAAGCGCAGGAAGGCTTCGCTCAGCGTGGCGAAGATCGGCCCCGCGTCGCCGCGCAGCTTGCTGCAGAAATTCTTCGACTTGTCGAAGACGCCCGAGCCTTTCAGGAAGTCGATGCAGCCATAGATCTCGTCCATGTGGCGGTCGGCGCCGAGCGGATAGAGCGAGAACTGCGCCGCCACTTGTTGCCCGGTGGGCGCAGCCGCCGCCACTGCCGCATGGGCGGCGGCGATGCGCCGGTCGAGCGCCACGCCCTGCACGCCGGGAATGGGCGTGCAGATCGGGTCGTCGGGCTCGCCGGGGCAGCCGCGCGAGACGGTGGCCGACAGTACGCAATGGATGCCAGTGCGGCTTGCCGCGACGAAGAGGTCGCGCATGGCGGGAAAGAGCTCGTCGGGCGGCCCGACGAGCAGTGTGGAAATGTCGTCCGTCTCGATGCGGAACCGCGGCCGATAGGGGTCGAGCGCACCGATCGCGCCCATGATGATGCCGACGAAGTCGTCGGACATCGGATAGAGGGAAATCTGTGCGCCGGAAAACATGTTCGCCTCGCTCCGCTGGCATTATCCAGATCAGCTTGAGGGTCCGCAGGTTTGCCCCTGCATCTCAGCCCCGGCATTACGGAGCACCCCTGTCATATGGCCGCCTCTATCAAGCCGGCGAAGGGAGATCAAGCCGTCTGTGGGACAAGGCAGCTTCTGGAACGATCCAGCTGGGCGAAACGGGAAAGCATGTTCTCTGCAATGAAAACGGCCAGGGCACGCTGGGTGCCCTGGCCGTTTCGGTGGACAGCGGGAGCCTATTTCCCGGCCGCACTCGCGATTTCATTGCCAGGCATGGACTGCGCCGGTAATGGCGAGGCGGGCAGCGGCGTGCCGTCCGTGCTGTTGTTGAAGATCTGGTTGTCCTTGTAGGAGTAGATCTTCGCGCCCGCAGCCTGCTGGATGCCGATGGCGTTGCCTGCGATCTTCGACTGCGTCATCCATGCCAGCGCATTGGCGCCCGCCATGACCACGCCGATGCCGCTGTTGGTGGCCGAGACATTGTCGAGATAGAGGCGGACATTGCCGCTGCCGCTTCCAATGCCATAGATGGCCGGGCCAATGATGTTGGTGAAGCTCGAATTCTCGATATTCACCTTGGCCCAGCCGCCGCCGGAAGTATCGATGACGATGCCGCGTATGCCGCCAGTGACCTGTACGTTCTCCAGCGTGACATTGACGTTGTGACCGCCGGTCACGATGCGGATCGCGGCACCGGTGCCGACGCTTGCCTCGCTGAACTTGACGTCGCGGATTGTGAGGGAGGCAGTGGCGGTCGGTGTGAAAAGGATGCCGTTTCCTTCGGGCGATCCCTTCTGTCCGTTGATGTTGACGCCTTCCATCACCAGCGCTGCGCCGTTGATGAAACGCACCCCATTGATGCCGCTGGACGCGCCTGTGGAACCGCTGATCGTGATGTCGCGCAAGGATACAAGTGCGTTGGCGCCATTCACGACCACCCCGCTGGTGAGAGTGTTGAGGATATGTGCGAGGGTGCCGGTTCCCTCCAATGTGATGGACTTGGTGGCCGTGACGGTGCCATAGCCTGCCGGGTCGAGGGGATTGATGATGCCACCTGCCGCCGTCTTCGATATGGCCCCCGCGAAGGTTTTGCATGGGGCGGTGCGGCTGCATGGGTTCACGTCGTCGCCGAGGCCGGAAACCCAGGTGCGTGTCGCCTGCGCATGTGCGCCAAAAGTCGCAACGGCGATGAACGCCGCCGCAATCATAAGCCGTTTCATAGGGAGCCCTCCGGTTGAGATCGCCGAGGATACAAGGGCTCCGTTCCTGCCGCAAGGGAATGTGAAGGGTCGCCAGACCTTCCCGGCCAGGTATTTTCCGGGGCTAGGGTTATGCCGCGTCACGGTGCCGGAGCTTTATGCTTGGTGAAAGGAGCGCCGGCTGCTATCCTGAAACCAACGCAATAATATGAGTGCCGCAGCGCCCGTGGTGGCAGCGCGGCGCGGATGAGGTCAAGGTGACGGACTCCGGCCACGGCGAAGGATCGCCGCAGGGAACGGAGGGGCGGAATGTGGTGCCGAAGGCATCGCAGCCGGACCCCGTTGGGGTTGCGCGCGGATCGCCGGGCGCAAGTCATCCCGCTGCTGCGGCAGAGGCCGCGACACAGGACAGCACCACATCGGGAAAGCGTAAGCCGCGGCGGCGTAAGCGGCGCCGGGGCCGAAAGGTATTCGCCGCCGGCCAGAGGCCGTCTGCCGGGGCGGCGCCTGACGGCAGCAATGCCGCGTTCGTGGATGTTGCGAATACCGGTCAAGCCTCTGCCGCCCATTCCGGCGATATGCAGCCCCGTGGCGCGCCGGTGCGGGAAGATCAGGTGGCCAACGGGCGCCCGACTGCCGGCCCGTTTCGCCGGCCGCCACGTCCCGGCGATCTGCCGGCCTATGCCGCGCTCGATCTGGGCACCAATAATTGCCGGCTTCTGGTGGCGGTGCCGGGCCGGTTCGGCGGCGCCTTCCGGGTTATCGATGCGTTCTCGCGCATCGTCCGGCTCGGCGAAGGATTGAGCACGACCGGAAGGCTCTCCGAGGCGGCCATGTCGCGCGCCATCGATGCGCTGAAGATGTGCGCCGACAAGCTCGCCGCGCGCGAGGTTCGGCGCACCCGGCTGATCGCGACGGAGGCATGTCGTGCGGCAAGCAACGGGGCTGAATTCCTTGCCCGCGTGACCGAGCAAACGGGTCTCGTGCTGGAAGTCATCGACCGCGAGACTGAGGCCCGGCTGGCAGTGTCGGGCTGCGGCCCGCTGGTCGAGGAGAACACCGACGCGGTGGTGCTGTTCGACATTGGCGGCGGGTCGTCCGAGATCGCGCTGGTCGACATCGCGCAGGGTCGCACGCCAAGGCTCGCGAACCATATCGTTTCCTGGACCTCGCTGCCGGTGGGCGTCGTCTCTCTCGCCGAGCGTTTCGGCGGGCGCGATGTCAGCCGCGACGTTTTCGATGCGATGGTCGACGATGTGAGCGCGATGATCGCGCGCTTCGAGGGACGCGACAGCCTGGCCGCGCGCATGGGCAGTTCGCGCTTCCACCTTCTCGGCACGTCGGGCACCGTCACGACGCTGGCCGGCGTGCATCTGGGCCTCGCCCGCTACGATCGCCGGCAGGTGGACGGGCTGTGGATGGCCGGCAGCGAGATCGACGCCATGACCGAGCGGCTTCTCAGCTGGGATTTCGGCCAGCGCGTCGCCAATCCCTGCATCGGACCGGATCGTGCCGATCTCGTGCTGGCGGGCTGCGCCATCCTCGAGGCGATCCGCCGCGCCTGGCCTTCGCAGCGGCTGCGGGTGGCCGATCGCGGCTTGCGCGAAGGCATCCTGTCGGATCTCATGGAGCGCGACGGCGTCTGGCGCCGGCGGCGACGCAATCATTCGGGGCAGGCATGAAGAAGCCGGGACGGGGCGGCGGCAGCCGCGAACTCAAGACGCGCGTCAGGAATACCGGCCTGAAGAACTCTTCGCGCCGCTGGCTCGAGCGCCATATGAACGATCCCTATGTGCATCGTGCGAAGGCGGAGGGCTACCGCTCCCGCGCGGCCTTCAAGCTGATCGAGATCGATGAGCGCTACAAGCTGCTGAAGCCCGGCATGCGGGTGATAGACCTGGGCGCGGCGCCCGGCGGCTGGTGCCAGGTGGCGGCAGCGAAGGTGCGCTCGGCGGAGGATGCGCCGCATGTCGTCGGCATCGACTATCTGGAGATGGATCCCGTACCCGGCGCGACGATCCTGCAGATGGACTTCCTCGATGACGATGCGCCCGATCGGCTCATGGAGGCGCTCGGCGGCGCGCCCGACATGGTCATTTCCGACATGGCGGCGCCGACGATCGGCCATCGCCGGACCGATCATATCCGCACCATGCATCTGTGCGAGGTGGCTGCCGACTTTGCTGTGCGGGTGTTGAAGCCCGGCGGGCATTTCCTGTCGAAAACCTTCCAGGGCGGCACGGAGAACGAGCTGCTCGATTTGCTGAAGCGGAACTTCACCAATGTCCACCATGTGAAGCCGCCGGCCTCGCGTGACGAATCGGTGGAGCTCTACATCCTGGCGCGGGGCTTCAAGGGCAGGGCCGAAGAAGCCGCCGAAGACGATGGAGACGACTGAACGCGCCTGAAGTCTGGGCCTCAGCCGCCTTCGATCTGCTGGTCCTGCGGCGCGGGCTTGCCGCGCAGCCGGTGGCCGGACATGTCACTGCCGGCATCGCGCGGCAGGGTCATGAAGGGGATCACCGCGCAAAGGGATATGGCCGCGACGCCGAAGAAGGCAACCATGAAGGCCGTCTTGTCGAGGCTTCCGCCGGTGACCATGCTGGTCACTTCGAGGATGCCGCCGCCGAAGGCGACGCCAAGCGCGATGGACATCTGCTGCATCACCGCCGCAAGGGCGGTGGCCTGGGCGGCGTCCTTGTTGTCGATCTCCGCGAAGACCAGCGCATTGGTGCTGGTGAAGAAGAGCGAGCGCAGGAAGCCTCCGGTGACCAGCACGGCCATGATGACGGGGTAGGGCGTATCGACGGTGAAAAGCCCGTTCGCACCGACGAGCAGGCCGCCGCCGATGGCGGCGCTGATGACGACCGTCCTGAAGCCGCCGAAACGCAGCGCCGTGGTGGCGAGGAACTTCATGCCGAATGCGCCGATGGCCGACACGAAGGTGAGCAGGCCCGACTGGAACGGCGTCAGCCCGAAGACGAGCTGGAACATCAGCGGCAGCAGGAACGGCACCGCGCCCGCGCCGATGCGAAAGAAGGTCGCGCCGATGATCGCGGTGCGGAAGATGCGCTTGCGGAAAAGGTCGAGATTGAGCAGCGGCGCCGGCGCGCGGCGGCTGTGGCGGACATAGGCCATTCCGCAGACGATGCCGAGCAGCGTGGTGATGACGCCGACGACGGGAGGCAGCGCGGGAAGGCTGACCACCGACAGGCCGAACACGATGCCGGCCGCGGAAAACCCTGCCAGGAGGAAGCCGATCCAGTCGAGCGGCAGCGTCAGCTCGCGCGGAATGTCGGGCAGGATGCGCCCCGCCGCCCAGATGCCGGCCAGCCCGATCGGCACGTTGACGAGGAAGATCCAGTGCCATGTGGCGTAGGTGGTGAGGAAGCCGCCGAGCGGCGGGCCGAGCATTGGCCCCACCAGCGCCGGTATGGACAGCCACGCCATGGCGCCCACCAGCAGGTTGCGCGGCGTGCCGCGCAGCAGGATGAGCCGCGCGATCGGCGTCATCATCGCGCCGCCCATGCCCTGCACGAAGCGCGACACGACGAATGATTCCAGCGACCACGAAGCGGCCGACAAGAGCGAGCCGACGATGAAAACGCCGATCGCGGCCCGAAAGATGTTCTTGGCGCCGAAGCGCGACGCCATCCAGCCGCTGATCGGGATGAAGATCGCCAGCGAGACGAGATAGGCCGTCAGCGCCAGCTTGAGCGCAATCGGGCTGGTTCCGATATCGGCCGCGATCGCGGGCAGCGATGTCGAGATCACGGTCGAGTCGATCTGTTCCATGAACAGGGCGACCGCAAGGACCAGCGGGAGGCTACGTTTCAATTCTTTGTCCGGCAAAGCAGTCAACGGAAGCAGAACGCCGATAACATGAGTTGTGCGGCTTGTCGCCTCATGCGGTGGCGAAAAGGCGTGTCCGTCACGGGCGATAAACATCGCGTGATGCCGCTTGCGGCGCGCCGGGAACACGACACAATGGAGCGGGTTCCGGCAGACGTTCTGCCGCGTCCGCAGTTGCGCAACCAGGAGTGGAGCATCGCCGCGATCTCGCGAGACGCGGACATGTTTTCATCGCGACAAAGCGAAAATCGGGAGGAGAGAATGGGAATCGAGACGAATCGCCGTTCGATGATGAAACTCGGCCTGCTCGGCGCCGCAAGCACCCTGGCCATGCCGCAGATCATGGTGCGCGCCGCGCATGCCGCGGTGCCGATGCCGGACGTCGCCGCGCCCGGCTTCTTCCGCTTCAAGCTGGGCGAGTTCGAGGTCACCACGCTGCGGGACGGCCTTCGCCCCAGCGACGGACCGCATCCCACATTCGGAGAGAACCAGAGCGAAGCGGACGTCGCGGCGCTGATGGAGGAGAATTTCCTGCCGTCGGATCGTTTCGCCAACGGGTTCACGCCCGTTCTGGTGAATACCGGCACGGAACTGGTGCTGTTCGATACCGGCCTCGGCCAGGCGGCGCGTGCGAATGGCGTCGGCCAGACCCGCGCGCAGATCGCAGCGTCGGGCTACAGGCCGGAGGACGTCACTATCGTGGTGATCACCCACATGCATGGCGACCATATTGGCGGCCTGATGGAGGACGGCCAGCCGGCTTTCCCCAATGCGCGCTATGTGACCGGGCAGACGGAATACGATTTCTGGACGTCGCCGGACCGGGCCGGTACGCCGGCCGAAGGCAACGCCAAGGGGGTCGCGGCCAATGTGGCGCCGCTGGCCGACAGGATGACCTTCATCGTCGATGAGGGCGAGGTGACCTCGGGCATAGCCGGCCTCGATGCCGCGGGCCACACGCCGGGCCACATGATCTTCATGCTGGAATCCGGCGGCCGTCGCCTGGCGCTGACCGCCGACACGGCGAACCATTTCGTGGCGTCGCTCCAGCGGCCCGACTGGCATGTGCGCTTCGACATGGACAAGGAAGCGGGGGCGGCAACGCGCAAGCGCGTCTTCGACATGATCGCCGCCGACCGCCTGCCCTTCGTCGGCTATCACATGCCGTGGCCGTCCCTCGGCTATGTGGAAAGGCTGGATGCCGGCTACCGCTACGTGCCGCACAGCTACCAGCTTCTGCTGTGAGGCGCGTTGCGGCGATCAGGCACCCGCCGCGACGCGCATCCGCGCGATCGCCGTCTCGATCTCGTCGTCCGACACGACCGGCGAGCTGATCAGTTCCATGCAGCGGATGCCGTGCAGGGCCAAGAATGTGATGGTCGCCCGCACGGGATCCGATGCGTTGGCGCGGATGCGGTCGAGGAACAGGCGCTCATAGCGGCGCACCGGTTCCAGGAATTCCGGACTTTCCGCCATCGCCGCGAGAATGCCCGAGGGCGGCGGGCGCTTGGACCGCTGTTCCTCCAGAAAGATGTCGAGATAGGCCTGCAGCACGCAATCCGGGCCGCCGCCGCGCGCTTTTTCCTGTTCCTGCAGCCGCCGGTCGAGGTCGGCAAGGAACCCTTCCACCATCGCCGCGAGGAGACTCGCCTTGTTAGGAAAGTGATAGAGAAGACCACCCTTGGAGACGCCGGCATGGGCGGCGACGGCGTCGAGCGACAGATTGGCCGGGCCCGCCTCACGCGCCACAGCTTCGGCGGATGCAAGAATACGATCCCGCGCGCTGCGCGGATTTTTGGAAACAGGGCTACTTGACATGACCGTCCAGACGGTACAGTAACCTTGACCCTGATTTCAAGCTCCTTTTGATGTATATCGTGGCGTCGTGCCGCATTCGCTCCCGCAATTGGTATTCTCCTGATGATCAAGCGCTTCCTCATCGTGTTCGTGCTGCTCGCGCTCGTCGTTGGCGGTCTGGTCGGCTTCAACCTGTTCCGCGACAGGGCCATCGAGCAGTTCTTCGCCAATATGCCGGTGGCGGCGGTGGCGGTTTCGACGGCGACGGCCGAGCCGGCGCCCTGGACGCCCACGGTCGATGCGATCGGCACTGTCTCGGCGGTGCGCGGCGTGGAGCTCACGGTGGAAACGACCGGCATCGTGTCGGAGGTGAATTTCCGCGCCAACCAGAAGGTTGCAGCCAATGACGTGCTGCTGCGCCTCGATGACGCGGTTCAGGCCGCCGATCTCGAGGCCGGGCGCACGCAGGCCGCGCTCGACAAGCAGTCGCTGGAGCGTGCGCGGGAATTGCAGAACCGCGGCGTCGGTTCCATCTCCACGCTGGAGCAGGCTTCCGCCGCAGCCGCCACCTCGCAGGCGCAGGTCGCCAAGCTTGAGGCGGTGCTGCAGCAGAAGCAGCTTCGCGCGCCTTTCGCCGGCACCATCGGCATTCCGCGCGTCGACGAGGGCCAGTACCTCGCGCCTGGCACCACGGTGGCCACATTGCAGGACTTCTCCACCATGCGCGCCGACTTCACCGTGCCCGAGCAGCAGCTGCACCTGCTGGAAATCGGCCAGCCCGTGGTCGTCGCAATCGACGGCATAGACGACCGCTTCAACGGCAAGGTGACCGGCATCGATCCGCGCGTCGATCCGGCGAGCCGGCTGGTGTCGGTCCGGGCGGAGATCGAAAATCCGCAGGACCGGCTGACGCCCGGCCAGTTCGTCCGTGTCGAGGTCGTGCTGCCGAAGGAGGATGACATCATCGCCTTGCCGCAGACGGCGTTGGTGACGAGCCTCTATGGCGACTACGTCTATGTGGTGCGCGAGCAGGAGAAGAAGGAAGGAGCGGCCGCGCCGGAAGGTGGCGAGGAAGCCAAGGAGCCGACGCTTGAAGTACGGCAGATCTTCGTTCAGGCCGGCCGCCGCGCCGATGGCCGCGTCGAGATCCGCGAAGGGGTCTCGGCCGGCGACCAGGTGGTGACGGCGGGCCAGAACAGGCTCAATAACGGCACCGTGGTCACCATCGACAATACGGTGGTGCCTGGCGGTTCGGCTGCGCCAACGCAGGCGGCCAACTGATGAATATCTCCGCCCTCTTCATCCGCCGTCCCGTCCTGTCGACGGTCTTTGCGCTCCTGATCCTGCTGCTGGGATTCCAGGGCCTCTTCAACCTCCAGGTGCGCCAGTATCCGGAGGTCGAGGAAACCGTGATCACGGTCACCACGGTCTATCCCGGCGCCAGCGCCGAACTGATCCAGGGCTTCATCACCGCGCCGATCGCAGCGGCGGTCGCCACGACCGAGAATGTCGACTACGTCACCTCGCAGAGCCGGCCTTCGGCCAGCGTCGTGACCGTGCAGATGAAGCTCGGCTCCAATCCCGATGCCGCGCTGACGGAAGTCATGTCGAAGGTACAACAGGTGCGCAGCCAGCTGCCGAGCGATGCGGAGGATCCGACGATCCTCAAGGGCACGGGCATGCAGTTCGCCACCATGTATCTGGCGCTGCAGAACCCCAACATGACCGCCGAACAGGTGACGGAATATATCGAGCGGGTCATTCGTCCCCGCATGTCGACCATTCCCGGCGTCGCCGAAGTGCAGGTCATGGGTGCGGCCAATTATTCGATGCGCGTCTGGGTCGATCCGCTCAAGCTGGCGGCGCGCGGCATGACCGCGGCCGAAGTTCTGGCGGCGATCAACTCATCCAACTTCCTCGCTGCCCCCGGCAAGACGCAGAACGAGTTCGTCACCTATTCCATCACGATGGAATCGACGCTGCAGACGCCCGAGGCGTTCGGCGCCCTGCCGCTGAAGGCGAATGGCGACGACGTGGTGCGCTTGCGCGACGTGGCGCATGTGGAACTGGCGGCCGAGAGCACCGACATGGTCGTGAGCTTCAACGGCCAGCAGGGCACTTTCATCGGCATCTTCCCGACGCCGTCGGCCAATCCGCTCGACACGGCTGCGGCCGTCACCAAGGAACTGCCGTCCATCCAGGCAAGCCTGCCGGACGGCATGACGATCACGCTGATGTTCGACGCGACTGAATCCATCAGCGCCTCGATCGAGGAAGTGTTCAAGACGATCGGCGAAGCCGTGCTCATCGTCATTGTCATCATCCTGCTCTTCCTGGGTTCATTCCGTTCGGTGCTGATGCCGATCGTGACGATCCCGCTATCGCTGATCGGCGTCTGTTTCGTGCTCTTCGCGCTGGGCTACTCGATCAACCTTCTGTCGCTGCTGGCCATGGTGCTGGCCATCGGCCTCGTGGTCGACGATGCGATCGTGGTGGTGGAGAATATCCACCGCCATATCGAGGAAGGTCTGTCACCGCGCCAGGCGGCTTTCGTGGGCATGCAGGAGATCACCGGCCCGGTCGTCGCCATGACGATCACGCTGGCGGCTGTGTTCGCGCCGCTTGCCTTCACCGGCGGCCTCACCGGTTCGCTCTTCCGCGAATTCGCCATGACGCTGGCAGGCGCGGTGGTGATTTCCGGCATGGTCGCGCTCACCATCACGCCGATGATGTCGGCGCGCCTGCTCAAGAAGGGCAATCACAGCCGTTTCCAGATCGCCGTCGACAAGGTCTTCGACCGTGTGTCCAATGGCTATGAGCGGCTGGTTTCCGGCTCGCTCAAATACCGTCCCGTCACGCTGCTGATGGTGATCGTGCTCGTCAGCCTGACCGGCTACCTGTTCATGAAGACCTCCAGCGAACTGGCGCCGGAAGAGGACCAGGGCGCGCTCTTCGCGCTGGTGACCGCGCCGCCCTATGCGACGACTGACTATACCCGCACCTTTACCGACCAGATGCGGGAATTGACCAAGGACCTGCCAGAGCTGAAGGCGAATTTCTCCATCGTCGGCTTCGGCGGTCAGACCAATTCCGGCATCGCGGTCTGGTCGCTCAAGGACTGGGGCGACCGTACGCGTTCGCAAAAGGAGATCCAGCAGGATATCCAGGCGCGCCTGTCCAAGATCGCCGGCGTTCAGGCGCTGGTCTTCGCGCCGCCTTCATTGCCCGGCGCGGGCGGCGGGCTGCCGATCTCGCTGGTCATCCAGTCCACCGGCGATCCGAGCCAGGTCTATGAGGTGGCCGAACAGATCAGGCAGGAGGCGCAGGCCTCGGGACGCTTCATCATCGTCCAGAACTCGCTGTCCTTCGGTTCGCAGCAGGTCACCGTCACCGTCGATCGCGACAGGGCGGCTGCGCTCAACCTGCCGGTGCGCGACATCGGCACGACGCTGAGCCTGCTGGTCGGCGGCGGCGCGGTCGCGCAGTTCGACCGCGACTCCAACAGCTATGACATCATCATGCAGGTGCCGCGCGAATACCGCGAAAATCCTGAGCGGCTGGGCGATTTCTTCGTCCGCAGCGCCAGCGGCGAGATGGTGCCGCTCTCCGCAGTGGTGACGATTTCCACCAATGTGAGCGCGGCCGCCATCGAGCAGTTCAACCAGCTCAACTCGGCGACCATCTCGGCGCTGCCGATGCCCGGCGTCACCACCGGCGACGGGTTGGCCACGATCGAGAACATTGCCCGGCCGCTGCTGCCGCAAGGCTTCTTCATCGACTATTCGGGCCAGTCGCGGCTGGAGGCGGAGCAGGGCAATACGATCATGATCGCCTTCGGGCTCGCCATCATCGTCATCTATCTGGTGCTGGCGGCGCAGTTCGAGAGCTTCCGCGATCCGCTCATCATCATGATGTCGGTGCCGCTGTCGATCTTCGGCGCGATCATACCGCTCAATCTCGGACTGGGCACGCTGAACATCTATACCCAGGTGGGCCTCATCACGCTGATCGGCCTCATCACCAAGCACGGCATCCTGATGGTGGAGTTCGCCAACCAGCAGCGCGATGAACATGGGCTTGACCGCTTCGCGGCCATCATCGCCTCGGCCAAGGTGCGCCTGCGGCCGATCCTGATGACCACGGCGGCCATGTCGCTCGGCGTGGTGCCGCTCATCCTCGCCTCTGGTGCCGGTGCGGCGGCGCGCTATTCGATGGGTCTGGTGATCTTCACCGGCATCCTGATCGGAACGGCCTTCACGCTGTTCGTCGTGCCGATGTTCTACACCTTCATCTCGCCGCATAGGTGGAAGCATGTGGAGGATGACACGCCGCCGGCGGCTGCCACGGTCCACGCGCCGGCGGAGTAAGCAATTCCAGCAAAAGTGCATAGCGGTTTTGCGTTCGGAATTGCGTGAGGGGTAGAGCAATTCCAGCAAAAGTGCGCAGCGGTTTTGCGTCCGGAATTGCATGAAGGCAAAGGGGTGGAGAGCGTTCCGCGATTCCATGAAAGCGGAAATGCTCCGGGTTGCATTGGTCCGGGACGAAATCGGGGAAAGCGGCCGTTGCGCCGCTTTCCTTCCCGTCGCATCCGTGTTACCAGCCACCGCCAATCCTGAAAGGGAAGATGACGAGTCGACGTGGGGCCGCCCCCGCGATGGCCGTTCGTTTCCCGACAACCGAGATGTGAGGGACTGGCCATGGCAAGGATTATCGAAACCGTCACCGGGCGCGAGGCGCTGACGTTCGACGATGTCCTGCTCCAGCCCGGCCACTCCACCGTCATGCCGGGACAGACCGACGTCTCCACCCGCATCGCCGGCGATATCGACCTCAACATCCCGATCCTTTCCGCCGCCATGGACACGGTGACGGAATCGCGTCTCGCAATCGCCATGGCGCAGGCCGGCGGCATCGGCGTCATCCACCGCAACCTCACGCCCGAGGAACAGGCGGAGGAGGTGCGGCAAGTCAAGAAATTCGAGAGCGGTATGGTGGTGAACCCGGTCACCATCGGCCCCGACGCTACGCTCGGCGACGCGCAGGCGCTGATGCGCGCCCACGGCATTTCCGGCATTCCCGTGGTCGAGAATGGCGGTCTCGGCGGCCACAATACCGGCAGGCTGATCGGCATCCTGACCAATCGCGACGTGCGCTTCGCCTCCAATCCGGCGCAGCCGGTGCGTGAGTTGATGACGCATCAGAACCTCGTCACCGTGTCGGAGAACGTCAACCAGGAGGAGGCCAAGCGCCTGCTCCACTCGCATCGCATCGAGAAACTGCTCGTGGTCGACGGTCAGGGCCGCTGCGTCGGTCTGGTCACCGTCAAGGATATCGAGAAGTCGCAGCTCAATCCCAATGCGGCGAAGGATTCGCAGGGCCGGCTGCGCGTGGCGGCTGCCACCAGCGTCGGCGAGGACGGTTTCGAGCGGGCCGAGCGCCTGATCGATGCCGGCGTCGACCTGCTGGTGATCGACACCGCTCACGGCCATTCGCAACGCGTGCTCGACGCCGTCACCCGCGCCAAGACGCTCTCCAACCAGGTGCGCATCATCGCCGGCAATGTGGCGACAGCCGACGGCACGAAGGCGCTGATCGATGCGGGCGCCGATACGATCAAGATCGGCATCGGGCCGGGCTCGATCTGCACCACGCGCGTGGTGGCCGGCGTCGGCGTGCCGCAGCTTTCCGCCGTGATGGCGGCCGCCGAGGAAGCCGACAAGGCAGGCATTGCCATCATCGCCGATGGCGGCATCAAATATTCCGGCGACCTTGCCAAGGCGCTTGCCGCCGGCGCGCGCGCGGCCATGATCGGCTCACTGCTGGCCGGCACGGAGGAGAGCCCCGGCGAGGTCTATCTGCATCAGGGCCGCTCGTTCAAAGCCTATCGCGGCATGGGCTCGGTGGGCGCCATGGCGCGCGGTTCGGCCGACCGCTACTTCCAGGCGGAAGTGCGCGATACGCTGAAGCTGGTGCCGGAAGGCATCGAAGGGCAGGTACCCTATAAGGGTCCGGTCGGCGGCGTGCTGCACCAGCTGGTCGGCGGCCTCAAGGCCTCGATGGGCTATGTCGGCGCGCCGAACCTGGCCGAGTTCCGCGAGCGGGCCACCTTCGTGCGCATTTCAAGCGCCGGCCTGCGCGAAAGCCATGCGCATGATGTGACGATCACCCGCGAAAGCCCGAACTATCCGGGCGGAATGTGAAGGCGACGAAAGGATGATCCGCGGGGCTGGACAATCCAGCTTCGCGTGATGTGACTGTGCTATAAGGCTGCGGATCGTCCTTGGCCTGAGGAAGTCAGCACTTTGGCGCAGAGAGCATCGACCTTCGCCCCGTTCCAGCACGGGAATTTCCGCGCTCTGTGGGGCGCGACGCTGGTATCCAATCTCGGCGCGCTGATCCAGGGTGTCGGCGCCGGCTGGATGATGACCACCATCACGGATTCGCACGCCATGGTTGCGCTCGTGCAAGGTGCGACCACGCTGCCGGTGATGCTCTTCTCGGTCGCCTCGGGCGCGCTTGCCGACAATTTCGACCGCCGCCGCATCATGCTGTTTGCCCAGATCATGATGATGGTGGTCTCGGCCGGGCTCGCCGCCTTCGCCTTCATGGGCTGGATCACGCCCTGGCTGCTGCTGGCCTTCACCTTCTTCATCGGCTGCGGCACGGCGCTGCACAATCCGCCCTGGCAGGCATCGATGGGCGATATCGTGCCGCGCGCCGATCTTCCCGCCGCCGTGACGCTCAACGCGATGGGCTTCAACCTGATGCGCAGCGTCGGCCCGGCCATCGGCGGCATCATCGTCGCCGCGGCCGGCGTGGCGACCGCCTTCCTCGTGAACGCGCTCAGCTATGTCGCGCTGATCGTCGCGCTGCTGCGCTGGAAGCCGGCCTATCCGGCACGCCTCCTGCCGCGCGAGACATTCGGCAATGCCGTTTTCTCCGGCCTCCGCTACGTCTCGATGTCACCCAACCTGCTGAAGGTGATGGTCCGCGCGTGCCTGTTCGGCATGGCCGCCGTGTCGGCGGTCGCGCTTCTGCCGCTGGTGGCCCGCGAGCTGGTGAGCGGCGGCGCGCTGACCTATGGCGGCCTGCTCGGCGCCTTCGGCGTCGGCGCCATTATCGGCGGCGCCATCAATGGCGCCGTGCGGATGCGGCTGAGCAATGAATGGATCGTGCGGGTGGCCTGCATGGGATTCGGGCTGAGCAACATCCTGCTGGGCTTCAGCAGCAATGTCTGGATCAGCCTTCTCCTGCTGCTGCCTGCCGGCGCATGCTGGGTGCTGGCGCTGTCGCTGTTCAATGTCACGGTGCAGCTTTCGACGCCGCGCTGGGTCGTCGGCCGCGCGCTGTCGCTCTACCAGATGGCTGTGTTCGGCGGCATGGCCATGGGCAGCTGGATCTGGGGTGCTGTGGCCGACGGCTACGGCCCCGGAATGGCGCTGCTCGGATCGGGCGTGCTGCTGGCGGCAACCATGCTCATCGGAATCCGCTACCGCATGCCGGAATTCGGCGCGCTCAATCTCGACCCGGCGGAGCAGTTCCGCGAGCCGGCGCTGCGCCTCGATCTGAGGGCCCGCAGCGGACCCATCATGATCATGGTCGACTACACGATCCCGCAGGAAAACATCCCGGCCTTCCTGGCGGTCATGGCCGAGCGCCGCCGCATCAGGATCCGGGACGGGGCGCGGCAATGGGCGCTGCTGCGGGATCTGGAAAACCCGGAAGTCTGGACGGAAAGCTACCATGTTCCGACCTGGGTGGAATATTTGCGCCATCACCAGCGCCGCACGCAGGCCGACATGGAGGCGACGGGGGTGCTGGCGCAACTGCATCGCGGGCCACCGCGCGTGCACCGGATGATCGAACGCCAGACCGTTCCGCTGGGCGACGACATGCCGCTGAAGGAGGACCCGCATATCGTGTGAGCGGCTTGTGGATCGCTAGCCCGCCGCGGGGGCGAGATCCACGAGGAGGCGGGAAAGGATGTGGCATTCCTCGTTGCGCAGGCTCCGATGCCGCCATGCGAGGCAGATCTGTCTGACCGGTTGCGGTTCGGCGAATGGCACCACCTTGATGCCGGGCAGTGCCGGCCCCGCCGTCAGTGCCATTTCCGGAATCAGGGTGAGGCCCAGCCCGTGGGAAACCATCTGTAGCAGGGTGGCGAGGCTGGTGGCGCCATAGCTCGCCATCGTGCTCGGCCGCACCGAGCCGCAAAGCGCCAGTGCCTGCTCGCGCATGCAATGTCCTTCCTCCAGCAGCATCAGCCTTTCGAGCTCGGGGCTTTCCGGCGCCACAGGCGGCGCGACGAAGCTCTCGTCATCGGCCGGCACGGCAAGCATGAAACGATCCTCGAACAGCAACTCGCTGTGCAGCCCCGGATGGGAAACCGGCATGGCGGCGATGAAGCCGTCCAGCCGGCCGGCCATGGTCTCCTCGACCAGTGTGCCGGTCACGGCCTCGCGCACCTCGGCCTGGAGGTCCGGGAAGCGGTCCTTCAAAGCGGGCAGGATGCGCGGCAGGAAATAGGGCGCGACAGTGGGGATGATGCCGAGGCGGAAACGGCCCACCATGGCGTCGCGGCCCTTGCGCGCCTCGGCTTCGAGGTCGCGTATATCGGCCAGGATGCGTTCGATGCGCGGGCGCATCATATGCGCCTCCTCGGTGAGCCTCACCTCACGCCCGCCGCGCTCGAAAAGCCGGCAGGAAAGCCGCTCCTCCATTTCGGCGATCTGTGCCGAAAGAGCCGGTTGGGTGACGCCCGCCATCTCGGCGGCGCGGCCGAAATGGCGCGTCTCCGCAAGGGCCTCGAAATATTGCATCTGGCGTATGGTCATCCGGATCATAAGAAAAAATTATCGGATATGAACAGCAAACGCAATTTGTGTTTATTGCCTATCTTTTCTACCTTGGAACCGTTCCAGACTGCATGCGCGCCGTGCTGCCGCCGCATCTTCCGGAACGTTTCACTTCGCGCCTTGCGGAACCAGCTTGCCGAGCCGAGCTCGGGGTTTGATCGGAGAAGAACATGGATGCACTAGAGGTCAACGAGAACACGGAAGCGAAGCCGGAGCCCAAGTGCCCCGTGGCGCATGGAGCCTCGATCGCTGCGTCCACCGTGCGCTCGAACCGCGACTGGTGGCCGAACCAGCTCGATCTCAAGGCCCTTCACCAGCACTCGTCGCTGTCTGACCCGATGGGTGAGGCATTCGACTATGCGGAAGAGTTCAAGAAGCTCGACTATGAGGCGCTGAAGGCCGACCTTCGCGCGCTGATGACGGATTCGCAGGAATGGTGGCCGGCCGATTTCGGCCATTACGGCCCGTTCTTCATCCGCATGGCCTGGCACAGCGCCGGCACATACCGCATCGCCGACGGCCGCGGCGGCGCCGGGCAGGGGCAGCAGCGTTTCGCGCCGCTCAACAGCTGGCCGGACAATGTCAATCTCGACAAGGCCCGCCGCCTGCTCTGGCCGATCAAGCAGAAATACGGCAACCGGATTTCCTGGGCCGACCTGATGATCCTCACCGGCAACGTTGCGCTGGAATCGATGGGCTTCAAGACCTTCGGCTTCGCCGGCGGCCGCGCCGATGTGTGGGAGCCGGAAGCCGTCTATTGGGGCAAGGAGGACGTCTGGCTGGACGACAAGCGCTATTCGGGCGAGCGCGACCTCGAAAACCCGCTGGCCGCCGTCCAGATGGGGCTGATCTATGTGAATCCGGAAGGCCCGAACGCCAATCCCGACCCGATGGCCTCGGCCCGCGACATTCGCGAGACCTTCGCCCGCATGGCGATGAATGACGAGGAAACCGTTGCGCTCATCGCCGGCGGCCACACTTTCGGCAAGACGCATGGCGCAGGCGATGTCGCGCATGTCGGCCCCGAGCCGGAAGCCGCCGATATCGAGCATCAGGGGCTTGGCTGGGCCAACACCTTCGGCACCGGCAATGCCGGTTTCACGATCGGCAGCGGCCTGGAAGTGACCTGGACGACGACGCCGACCAAGTGGACCAACAACTTCCTCTGGAACCTCTTCGGCTATGAGTGGGAACTGACGAAGAGCCCGGCAGGTGCGCATCAATGGATCCCCAAGCACGGCATGGGCGCCAGCACCGTGCCGGACGCGCATGACAAGGCCAAGCGCCACGCGCCGGCAATGCTGACCAGCGACATCGCGCTGCGGACCGATCCGGCCTATGAGAAGATCGCCCGCCGGTTCCTCGAGGATCCGGACCTGTTCGCCGACGCCTTCGCGCGTGCCTGGTTCAAGCTGACCCATCGCGACATGGGTCCGCGCAGTCTCTATCTCGGCCCCGAGGTTCCCGCCGAGGAACTGATCTGGCAGGACCCGGTCCCGGATGTCGACCATGTGCTGATCGACGAGAGCGATGCCGCGGCGCTGAAGGCGAAGATTCTCGCTACCGGCCTCACGGTTTCCGATCTCGTCGCCACCGCTTGGGCTTCGGCCTCGACCTTCCGCGGTTCCGACAGGCGCGGCGGTGCCAATGGCGCGCGCATCCGACTGGCCCCGCAGAAGGACTGGGACGTCAACCAGCCGGCGCAGCTCGCCAGCGTGCTGCAGAAGCTGGAAGCGGTGCAGCAGGAGTTCAACGCCGCGCAGGCCGGCGGCAAGAAGGTGTCGCTCGCCGACCTGATCGTGCTGGCGGGCAATGCCGGCGTCGAGCAGGCCGCGAGCAAGGCGGGTCACGCCGTCGAGGTACCCTTCACGCCCGGCCGCACGGATGCCTCGCAGGAGCAGACCGATATCGAGTCCTTCGCGGTTCTGGAGCCGGTCGCCGATGGCTTCCGCAACTATCAGAGGCGGCGGTTCAGCACCTCGCCGGAAGAGCTGCTGGTCGACAAGGCACAGTTGCTGACGCTGACCGCGCCCGAAATGACCGTGCTGGTGGGCGGCATGCGCGTTCTCGGCGCGAATGCCGGCGGCTCGAGCCATGGCGTGTTCACGCAGACGCCCGGCGTGCTGACCAACGACTTCTTCGTCAACCTTCTCGACATGGCGACCGCATGGAAGCCGGTAGAGGGCCAGGAAGGCGTCTATGAAGGCCGCGACCGCAAGACCGGCGAATCCAGATGGACGGCGACCCGCGTCGACCTCATCTTCGGTTCGCACTCGCAGCTGCGTGCGCTGGCCGAGGTCTATGGCAGCGCCGATGCCAAGGGCAAGTTCGTCAAGGACTTCGTCGCCGCCTGGACCAAGGTGATGAATGCGGATCGCTTCGATCTCGTAGCCTGATCCTGTCTCGACAGCGAAATGAGAAAAGGCCGGGAGCGATCCCGGCCTTTTTCGTCAGCTGCCTTCGGCCGCCGTCCGCGCCTCTTCGATCGTGCCGAAATATTCGACATGCGGCGGGCGCACGCCATGCGTCATCAGCATGCGCCGCACTGAGGGCGACGCGCCGGTAACGAAGAAGCGGATGCCCTGCCGTTTCGCGCTTCGTGCGGTCTGCTCGACAATGTTGGCTGCCGTGGAATCGAGGAAGGGTACGGCGGCGAAATCGAGGATGAAGCTCTTGCGCCGGTCTGCGATGCGGTCGAGCGCGGCACCCACCGCAGCGGCGGCGCCGAAGAAGAAGGCCCCTGACAATCGGTAGACGACCACGTCGGGATCGCTTGCCGCATGGGCGTCGTAGGGCAGGCCCTCGTCGCGCCTGTCCTCGCCCGGCACTGGCTGGTGAGCCTCCAGCGCCACGGCCTGCGACATGCGGTGGATGAACAGCATGGCGCCGAGCGCGAAGCCGACAACGATGCCCTCGGTGAGGTCGCGGAAGACGACCAGCAGAAGCGTGACGAGAAGCACGGCCGCATCGCCTCGCGAGGAACGCAGCAGCGCGGCAAAGGCGCTGCGCTCCACCATGTTGAAGGCGACCACGGCCAGTACGCCGGCCAGCGCCGCCAGCGGGATATAGCTTGCCAGCGGTGCGGCCAGCATCATGAAGGCGAGCAGGAAGAGCGCATGCGCCATGCCGGAAACGGGTCCATGCGCGCCCGAGCGCACATTGGTCGCGGTGCGCGCGATCGTGCCGGTGACGCAGAAGCCGCCGAAGAGCGCCGAGCCGATATTGGCGAAACCCTGCGCCACGAGTTCGCAATTGGAACGGTGGTGCCGGCCGGTCATGCCGTCCGCTACGACCGCCGAGAGCAGCGATTCGATGGCGCCCAGCAGCGCAAACGAGATCGCCGCCGGCAGCAGCGTCGTCAGCCGCTCCAGCGAGATACCGGGAAGTGCTGGTGCCGGCAGGATGCGGGGAATGCCGCCGAACTTGGAGCCGATCGTGGCGACCGGCAGCGCCAACAGGGCAGCGGCGAGCGACGCGACCAGAACCGCGATCAGCATGCCCGGCCAGTTGGGACGCACCCGCTTGAGCGCGAGGATGACGCAGATGGTCAAAAGCGCGATGCCGAGCGTGGCGGGGCTGAAGGTGGGCGCGGCCCGCGCCAGCGCGACGAGCTTGGGCAAGAGCTCGCCCGGTTCGCCGCCCGGCACCGCAATGCCGAACATCTCGCCGATCTGGCTTGCCAGGATGATGACGGCGATACCGGCGGTGAAGCCGATCGTCACCGGATAGGGGATGAACTTGATGAAGCTGCCCAGCCGCGCATAGCCCATCGCAACCATGATGATGCCGGCCATCATGGTGGCCAGGATCAGGCCGTCGACGCCATGCGCCTGTGCGGTGGCGAGTACCAGCACGATGAAGGCGCCGGCCGGCCCGCCGATCTGGAAACGGCTGCCGCCCAGTGCAGAGACGAGGAAGCCGCCGACAATGGCGGTATAGAGCCCCCGGTCGGGCGAGACACCCGAGGCGATGGCGATCGCCATCGACAGCGGCAGGGCCACGATGGCGACGGTCAGCCCGGCGACGAGGTCGCCGCGCAGCTTGCCGAGGTCGTAACCCTCGCGCAGCACGGTTACCAGTTTGGGTGTATAGAGCTCCGCGAAGCTGGGGCGTTCTCTAACTGGGCCGGATTGGGCCAATGTCATCTGCCTTCCATCCTGGAGCGATAGCCGGGGCATATCCGGGCTATCGCCCTATCTCCTTGATTCGACCGCATTTATGCGACGCCGCGTGAATCTGCTCGGCTGCAAATGCTTCAGAAGGCGGCGGCTGCGTCGGTATGACGTCGGCGATTGCCGCCGCGGTTATGGCTTCGGGCCGGCTGCATCGCGCAGCCGCACACCGCGGCCGCCGCTTTCGCTGCGCTGCTGCTCCCCGATGAGTTCGATGCCGGCGGCGTTCAGTGCCTCGACCACCTTGGTCAGCGTGTCGACCACGCCGCGCACATTTCCCTCGCTGGCTTCCATCCGCTGGATGGTGGCCAGCGAAACGCCGGACAATTCGGCCAGGCGCATCTGGTCGATGCCGAGAAGGGCGCGCGCCGCGCGCATCTGTGCCGCTGTAATCATCAGAATGGAATATAGCAGTATGAGGTGGTTATATTCAAGCCTCATACATCAATATGACCGGTTGAAACGGTAGTCGGATTTGCCTCCGCCGCAACGCATCTGCTTGCCATTCGTCGCCGCGATGACTAGCACGGGCGCATTCGGGCAACCGGCGGAGTACCATCATGCGTCCTGGCGGGCGGCTGGCAGCAGCCATCGAGGTTCTGGAAGACATCGAGCGGCGTCATCGACCGGCTGCGGATGCATTGAAGGACTGGGGTCTGTCGCACCGCTTCGCCGGTTCGGGCGACCGTGCGGCGATCGGCAATATCGTCTATGACGCGCTGCGCCGCCGCCGCTCCGCCGGCTGGATGCTCGACGGCGACGATGCGCGCGCCATCGCGCTCGGCGCGCTGCTTCTCGAAGCCGGCATGACGCCCGAGGCGCTGGATGCCACCCTTGCCGGCGACCGCTTCGCTCCCGAGACGCTGTCGGATGCGGAGCGCGCGGCCTTCCTGTCCCGCGACCTGGCCGAAGCGCCGCCGGCCATCGCGGCCGATGTGCCCGACTGGTGCGTGCCGCTCATGGGGCGCATGTTCGGCGAGGAATGGCCGCAGGAGGGCAGGGGCCTCGCCCGGCGCCCGCCACTCGACATGCGCGTCAACACGCTGCTGGCAACGCGCGAACAGGTGCTTGCAGAACTGCACGGCACCGGCGCGGCACCGTGCCGTCTGGCCCCCGAAGGCCTGCGCATCGCGCCCATTGCGGGCGCCGGGCGCCATCCCAATGTGCAGGCCGAGCCCGCCTTCCAGAAGGGCTGGTTCGAGATCCAGGACGAAGGCTCGCAACTGGCGGCCCTGCTGGCCGGCGCGGTCGCGGGAGAACAGGTTCTCGACTATTGCGCCGGTGCGGGGGGCAAGACGCTGGCGCTCGCGGCGGCGATGGAAAACACAGGCCAGATCGTGGCGCATGATTCCGAAAAGCAGCGCCTCGCGCCCATCTTCGACCGCGTTCGCCGCGCCGGCACGCGCAACGTGCAGGTGCAGGCCTCGGCTCAGGGGCTGAACGACCTTGCCGGACGGATGGACCTCGTCCTCATCGACGCGCCCTGCACGGGTTCAGGCACTTGGCGGCGGCGGCCGGACGCCAAATGGCGTCTCAGCCCGCGCCAGCTCGAGGTCCGGCAGCGCGAGCAGGCCGACATCCTTGCCGCGGCCGCGCGCTTCGTGCGGCCGGGCGGGCGGCTCGCTTATGTCACCTGCTCCGTCTTCGCCGAGGAGAACGGCGCGCAGGTAGAGGCCTTCCGCGCCGCCCATCCCGAATTCCGGCCGGTGGACCATATGGCTCGCTGGCATGAGCGCGTGCCGCAGAGCGCGGATGCGGTCCGCATCGATTCCACCGGCGGCCTCTGCCTCACCCCGGCGCGCTCCGGCACCGACGGCTTCTATTTCTGCCTGCTGGAGCGGTCTTAAGCAGTTCCTGCCTGAAGCGATCCGTCTGCTCTCCGGCCATCCAAAAATGCTCTCATCACGCCAGTCCATCCGGTGGTGGCTTGATTTGCCTTCTGTCCGCGCCAGATTGGTCGGGATCGAGCTGGGCGTTCCGTGATGCGCGACAAAATCGTACTGGCTGCTTTCATTCTTCTGGTGCTGGGAGCAGGTATGGCGATTGGCCTCCTGACCGCGCCGGGTGCATGGTATGCGGCGCTGGAGAAGCCGCCATTCAATCCGCCGAACTGGATATTCGGGCCGGTCTGGAGTGTCCTCTACATCCTCATCGGCATCGCAGGCTGGCGCATATGGCGCATCGCGCCGGATGGCCGGGCGATGAAGATTTGGTGGCTTCAACTGGCATTGAATTTTCTCTGGTCGCCGGTCTTCTTCGCCGCCCACCTGCCGGGTGTCGCCCTTGTCGTCATCCTGGCTCTGCTTGCGGCGCTGCTCTGGTTCATCGCCGCCGCTGCCTCGGCCGACCGGCCGGCGGCATGGCTCTTCATTCCCTATGCGCTCTGGGTCGCCTTCGCGACTTTGCTCAACGCATCGATCTGGTGGCTGAATGCTTAGCCGGTGGCGGGCGATAGTACAGACAGCTCGCGATGCTGCGCTGCAACACAGTTGTTGCGCCATGTTGCCGGCTTTGCGATAAACCACCGCAAGCGCCCCAACCGGAAGGCATTCGCCCATGATCGCGCCGACGGCTGTCGATCCAGATTTCGAGACCCGCGTTCGTGCCAGTTTTGCACGGCAGGCGGTCATGAAGACCATCGGCGCCGAGCTGACGCATGTGACGCCCGGCATCGTCGAGATCGAACTGCCCTTCAGCGATGCCCTGACCCAGCAGCATGGGTTCCTCCATGCCGGCATTCTCTCCACGGTGCTCGATTCCGCCTGCGGCTATGCCGCCTACACGCTGATGCCGCCGGATGCGGCGGTGTTGACGATCGAGTTCAAGGTGAATCTCCTTTCGCCCGGCCGGGGCGAGCGCTTTCTGTTCCGTGGAACCGTCACCAAGCCCGGCCGCACCATCATCGTCGCCGACGGGCAAGCCTATGCCTTCGGGGCCGATGGCGAGACCAAGCTTCTCGCCACCATGACCGGTACGCTGATGACCGTGCAGGGGCGGGAGGGGCTGGAAGGATGATTGCTGCGCCGCTGATGCTGGCGGGCCGCGCGGTGCTTTTCGTCATGGCGGTGGATGCCGAATACGGGCCGCACCTGCGGCGGCGCTTCACGCCATTGATGATCGGCGTTGGGCCGGTAGAGGCAGGCGTGGCCATGGGCGCTGCCCTGACGCGGATGGCGGCGGCAAACGCGCTGCCAGACCTCGTCGTGTCGCTCGGCTCGGCCGGCAGCCGCACGCTGGAGCAGACGGCGATCTACCAGGCGACCTCCGTCTCCTATCGCGACATGGACGCCTCGCCGCTGGGCTTCGCGCGTGGCGAAACCCCCTTCGTCGACCATCCGGTGGCCATACCCCTGCCGCTGCGCATCGCCGGCATCCGCGAGGCCTCCCTTTCCACCGGCGCGAATATCGTCACTGGCGCCGCCTATGACGGCATCGCGGCCGATATGGTGGACATGGAGACATTCGCCGTGATGCGCGCCTGCCAGCTTTTCGGCGTGCCGCTGGTGGCGCTGCGCGGCATTTCCGATGGCGCGGCCGACCTGCACCATGTCGACGACTGGACCGCCTATCTGCATCTCATCGACGAGCGCCTCGCCGCCGCTGTCGACCGGCTGGAGGCCGTGCTCGCGGATGGTTCGCTGGGCATATAGACATAGCGCTGTTGCACCGGACCGCGCTTTTCAATAGAGCCTCGTCATGAGCACCCAGCCGCACCCCGACTCCATTCTCATCATCGATTTCGGCAGCCAGGTCACCCAGCTTATTGCGCGCCGCGTGCGCGAGGCGGGCGTCTATTGCGAGATCCATCCGTTCCAGAATGCAGCCGACGCCTTCGACCGGTTGCAGCCGAAGGGCGTCATCTTCTCCGGCGGGCCGGCATCGGTCACCGCCGAAGGAAGCCCGCGCGCGCCGCAGGCCGTGTTCGATTCCGGCGTGCCCATTCTCGGCATCTGCTATGGCCAGCAGACCCTGTCCGCCCAGCTCGGCGGTGAGGTGGAGGGCGGCCATGCGGCGGAGTTCGGCCGCGCCGACATCGAGATCAGGGCCGACAGCCCGCTTTTTGCGGGTTTCTGGAAAGCAGGTGGCCGCTATCCGGTATGGATGAGCCATGGCGATCGGGTGACGCGCCTGCCGGATGGCTTCACCGTGTTGGCCACCTCGGAGAACGCCCCCTTCGCCATCGCGGCTGACGAGACACGCCGCTACTACACGACGATGTTCCACCCGGAGGTGGTGCACACGCCGGATGGCGGCAAGCTGCTCGCCAACTTCGTGCACAATATCGTCGGCCTGAAATCCGACTGGACCATGTCGGCCTACCGCGCCGAGATGATCCGCAAGATCCGCGAGCAGGTGGGCAGTGAGCGGGTGCTGTGCGGCCTGTCGGGCGGGGTCGATTCCTCTGTTGCCGCGGTGCTGATCCATGAGGCGATCGGCGACCAGCTGACCTGCGTCTTCGTAGACCACGGCCTGATGCGGTTGAACGAGGCCGGCCAGGTCGTCGCGATGTTCCGCGACCACTACAATATCCCGCTGGTCCATGTGGACGCGTCCGACCTCTTCCTCACCGAACTCGCCGGCGTTTCCGACCCGGAGGTGAAACGCAAGACGATCGGCCGCCTCTTCATCGAGGTGTTCGAGGCGGAAGCCGCCAAGATTGCCGCCGACGGCAAGGGCAAGCCTGCCTTCCTGGCGCAGGGCACGCTCTATCCGGACGTGATCGAGAGCGTTTCCTTCTCGGGCGGCCCCTCGGTCACCATCAAGTCGCACCACAATGTCGGCGGCCTGCCCGAACGCATGGACATGAAGCTGGTGGAGCCGCTGCGCGAACTGTTCAAGGACGAGGTGCGCGCGCTCGGCCGCGAGCTCGGCCTGCCGGAGAATTTCGTCGGCCGCCACCCGTTCCCGGGACCCGGCCTCGCCATCCGCTGCCCCGGCGCGGTGACGCGCGAAAAACTCGAAATATTGCGCAAGGCCGACGCGATCTATCTGGACGAGATCCGCAAGGCCGGCCTCTACGACACGATCTGGCAGGCCTTTGCGGTGCTGCTGCCGGTGCAGACTGTGGGCGTGATGGGCGACTACCGCACCTACGACTTCGTCTGCGCGCTGCGCGCCGTGACCTCGGTGGACGGCATGACGGCGGACTTCTACCCCTACGACATGACCTTCCTCGCCCGCACCGCCACCCGCATCATCAACGAAGTCCGCGGCATCAACCGGGTCGTCTACGACGTGACGTCAAAGCCGCCAGGCACGATCGAGTGGGAATGATTCAGGCCCATCCAAACGCCGCCGACAACGCGCCAGAATTTCCCCTAACACTCTGATTGAAAATATTTATTATCCGCCACCTATCGAGACCTATCGGTGGGTAGCAATCACAAGTACCGTCACGATTGACGGTGCTCGCTCATATTGATCACGGCCGTCTCAGAAAGTACCGTCGCAAAAGTTGAGGATCGTGACGGTACTTTTTTCAACATAAGACACTGATAACAAAGTGATTTAGGCGTCACGAACCTCCCAAAACCGCATGACGGTACTTCTCGGAGGCTGCGCGAACATGTTGACGGACGCTGCGCTTAAGGCGCTGAAACCAAAAGACAAAGTCTACAAGGTGTCAGACAGGGACGGCATGTATGCCCGTGTCACGCCGACAGGTCTGATCT